>Ga0131853_10001922_pt1 | contig 37070 bp, 39 predicted proteins | sample TergutLab28metaG_FD_92764 | JGI IMG/M metagenome (GOLD analysis project Ga0131853, IMG submission 92764) | Labiotermes labralis P1 segment gut microbial communities from Petit-Saut dam, French Guiana - Lab288 P1 (version 2) (version 2) | ecosystem: Host-associated > Arthropoda: Insects >... | reverse complement strand
CTAGGATGAGTAGCGGCCTTAAGCGGCTACTAGTTGGTTATTATTGGTGTTCTTTAATTTATAAAGATGCCCATTTTAAGGATGGTAGGCGCATCCGCCCGCTACTCCCAGCTCCACACCCCCGTCGAAGCCCGTACACCCCCTTAAGGTTGCGATGTTTCCTACGGGAAACATGGGTTCGCTCGCTGCTCACGCGCAACCTCCAAAGGGGGACTAGTCCCCCTTTGGGGATCCCCCTAGCCTTCGGCGAGGCTAAGGGCGAAGGTTCTTTGGCTGGTTGTGCTTTTATTGTACCACAATCGTGGTCTGATCGCTAGTCGGAAATTGTTGTTAGAGGGTTTCTGGTGCTGGATAATCCGCACCTTTTGTATCTACTGTTACTTTTTTCATTTTCTGTTCTGTATCCGGCTTGTCGGCGCGGTTTCTTGGGGTCATGGCGATTTGGTCTACGACTTCTTGTCCCTCTATCACCTGACCGAAAGCTGCGTATTGTCCGTCCAGGTGGGGGGAGGCCTCGTGCATGATAAAGAATTGGCTGCCTGCGGAGTCTGGGTCGCCGCTTCTGGCCATGGAGAGGACGCCTGCGTTGTGTTGCAGATCGTTCTCAAAGCCGTTTCCGTCAAACTCGCCGCGGATCGAGTATCCGGGATTGCCATAGCCTTCGCCAAGGGGACAGCCGCCTTGGATCATGAAGCCGGGGATGACGCGGTGGAAGATTAGGCCGTCATAGAAACCGTCCTGTACGAGGGAGATGAAGTTATGCACCGTGTTTGGCGCAATCTCCGGGTAGAGCTCGGCGCGGATGATAGAGCCGTCTTCCATTTCAAATGTAACTACTGGATTTTCTGCCATTTTTTGTTTTCTCCTATCTCTTGTGTTCTTTCATTGTGCGATCCATCTCACGTCTCGCGTCTTTGCCTTTTTCACTGTCACGCTTATCGTAAGATTTCTTCCCTTTACAAAGCCCAAGCTCCACTTTCACCCAAGGCCCTTTGAAATAGAGGGCAAGGGGAATAATCGCATAGCCGTCTTGCTTCACTTTCCCATACAAGCGGGCGATCTCCCGCTTATGCATGAGGAGCTTTTTCGGACGCATGGGGTCACGATTGAAAATATTGCCTTTTTCATAGGGAGAGATATGCAAGCTCTGTGCGAATATCTCTCCATCTTTAATGCTGCAAAAGGCGTCTTTCAAATTCACTGTCCCCGCCCGGAGGGATTTTACCTCTGTGCCGTGAAGGGAGATGCCCGCCTCAAAGCGTTCTTCCACAAAATAGTCATGAAAGGCCTTGCGGTTATTTGCAATTTGCTTGGATCCTTCTTTTGTTTTTGCCAAAAAGAGCACCTCCTATCGAATCTCACCGCTTTGCCGGTCTACAGAAAATGTACCCCCATCTGTCCGGACAATCCACACCGGACGGAGCTCAAGGAGTCCTGTCTCCTCTAAGAGATAGTACCCCATCTCTACAGACTCAAACCGTGATACATCTGCGGTCTCAAGCAGATGCCCCGCTAGGGAAATCAGTGCCGTTGTCACATCTACTTGGGGACTTCCCGCGTATCTCTGTGTACTGCCCCAGAGAGCGGTGCCGAAGACCTCTTGTAGCATACCAGATACAAACAGAAATGTCACCTCTCCATTTACAACAGGGAGACCATGGAGCAGGAGAGAATATGTCCTCCGTGTGTCCCCGCCGTCCTCAGTGACGATGGGACTGCGGGCAGTAAGCTCCAGCCGATTCAGCAAGTCCTCGATTGCGTCCTCACCGAAGTGGGATTCTTCCAGCCAAAAGTGAAAGCTCCCACTGCGAAACTCTGCTTCGCCGCGCCCCTCATCAAGACTCACATACCGAAACACCCCGCCGCCTTCGTCCGTGCCTTCAGCGTGCCCCAACAGATTTCCGGCAATGCGTGCCTCTGCAAGGGGATCTCGGCTCAAGAAATAGAGCGCCTGCTCTTCGGATTGCGGAATTTGACTCTCTTCAGCGGAAATCTCCATACCGCGAAGCGCCCATACAAGCTCTTCCCGCATCTCTCGTTCCAGACGCCTCGTCTGCATCGCATCCAGTGCGATCAGGCCGAGAAAGGCAAGGTTTACAAGAACGAGCAACAGTAGGACAAATGTTTTCAGCCGCGCTCTATCCATCTGCCGCAACCCCCTCACCCCGCGATGTCACAAGCCAGCGGGCGCGCCAAGTCTCGTTCCCCTCTTCTGTGTAGACATACGAAAGCGCTAAAGGCGTCCCGCCTGCGGCGGCAGATGCTTGCAGCTCCGGCATGACTGCGGAAAACTGCCCGGTCCGCACAAAGGTACGTGCAAAAAGGGTAACCTCTCGCACATAACCTCCGCGGATTACAACTCTTGCAGCGGGATACTCCGTCCAGATCGGAATCCCGCCGAGGTAGTAGGAAAAGATTAAGACAATCTGCTCCTCCATGTGCGAGCCGGTATAGTGCCAGTCAGAAAGCTGCACCGTCGCCTCTCCAGAGAGCCGTTCTAGGATCTGGGCAATCTCACGCCCGGTCTCAATTGCTCCGGTGAGAGATAGTTCTCCCTCCCACGCGGCAAGGCGGGGTGTGTCCGATTGACAGCGATAGTGGATCACCCCATGTTCTGTCAGACGCAAAGTGGCATCATCCTCTACCATCGTCCGCACACCGCTTACATCTAAATACCGCACCCTAGAAAGATGCATCCCAAAGTGTTTTAACATGGTGTCCAGCAGTTCAAACACAGAGCCCACAGCGTTATGTCCTCTGATCACAGGGATGCCCTCATACTGTGCAAGCAAAACGGTAAAGGGGTCAATGCCTATAAACGCAGGTTTTTGAAAACCATATTGGGCTCCGTTTGGTGCAAGGCTTTGTATATCCCCGCCCAAGACCCCGCTATCAAGCGCCGTCTCACTCCGATGGGGAACACCGTCTTGCCCCATGTAATATAAAGCCACTCCACCTTGGGAGACAGAGAGCATCAATCGCTCCATCCTGCCGACCACATGATAGACCTCTGTCCCGAACCATCTTGCGAGGGTTTCAAGGGGAAGTTCTACTCCATATTGAAAGAATACACCCAAGTCCGTCAGCGCTTGCTCCCACGCTTCCAAAGTAACCGGTTCTGAGGCCTGGGCTGATTCCAAGGCTTCATCCAGATGTTCCGCAAAGAGGTCATAGAGGGTTGAGAGACCGCTCTCTGCTTCGCCCCCTTGCCCATCCATCCTTTGTCCGTGATACACTCCATCGCCAAGACTTACCATGATTGTCGTCGGAAAAGCCGCAGGGGAGGCTTGATCTGTAACTGTCCGCATAGGCGGGCTTCCGCCAAAGCCGCCTGCACGAAGGGGTTCGTCAAAGAGACCGGTGCGGAGTCCTAGAAAGACCGCACTGATGCTGAGTAAGACAAGCAAGAGGGTCTTCACCCGCTCCTTATGCATCTTGTTCCGGCTCATATCGCAGGTCCTCCAAAGGCAGGGTAATCGTCACAATCGTGCCGCGGCCGAGAATGCTGGAAATCGTGATATCTCCCCCGGCATCCCGTGCCATCTCCCGTGCGAGCCCCAAGCCCAGCCCGGTGCCGCCATGTTCGCGGCTACGTCCTTTGTCTACCCGATAGAAGCGTTCAAAAATCCGAGAGAGATCCGCTTCCGGGATTCCCGCTCCGTTGTCTTCCACGGTGAGGCATACAAAGCCATCCTGTTCGTCTGCTTTGAGGCGCACATAGCCGTCAGGAATGGTGTATTTCACCGCATTGGAGACGATATTGAGTATAATCTGTTCCACATAAGGCCGGTATCCTGTAATGGGCGGTAAGTCTGGTGCGAAATGCATCTTGAGGCGCACATTCTTCTCTTGAGCCGTAAGAGCCACAGCCCGCATGGTTCGTTCGACTGCCGCCCGGAAGGAGAATGTCTCCATAGGAAGCATTTGCAAGCGTCCGTCTAGCTGCGCCAAGGTGAGCAGATCTTGTACAATCCGCGTCATACGGTCAGATTCGTCCACCACCACCTGCAATAGATCCTGCCGTGTCGTCTGGGGGATTTCTGAACCCTCAATGAGTGTTTCCGCATAGCTGCGCACACTGGTGAGGGGGGTTCTCAGCTCATGAGAGACGTTTGCAACAAACTCTTTCTGCCGCTCTGCCGCTTGTTCCAGCTGAAAAACGGTTTCTTGGAGCTGCCCTGCCATGTTGTTAAAGGTCACCGCCAGCTCCCCGATTTCATCATGAGCCGGGGAGTCAATCCGGCGGGAAAAGTCCCCCGCCGCCACACTCTCTGCCGCCCGGGTGAGGTTCTGGATCGGCCCTACCATGGTTTTACTCAGCAGAAAACTCAAAAACACCGAGATCGCAAGTCCAATGACTGCCGTGCGTAAGATGATAGAAAACAAGTCTCCGGAAAGGGCTGAGGCAGTTTCTTTGTTGTCGAGAATTTGGATGATATATGTATTCCCATCCGCCGTCGTAATGGGGAGGGCTACATCCATAAAAGGCAGACCCCGATCACTGCGATCCCCTATACGACCGCTCAGAGCTGTGAGCACGTTGGGGCTGATCCGAAGCGCCCCCTCTTCCATGGTCTGGGAGCCTGTAAGAAATGCGGCTGTTGTCCCGTTTAATACGTAGAAATTCCGTGTACCGTATCGAATCCCCAACCGGTCGGCGCGGATCCGCAGTCGTTCTGCAAGGATGTAATAGTCCGTCCGATCTAGGGAGGCTTCCGCGCTCCGGAGTTCCGCGGCGATTTCCGGGTCACCGAAAAATGCCTGCATTTGGGTGTAAAATTCTTCCATGTAAAAAGACTGCACCCCGCGAATCAGAAAGGCACTGATTACTACAACGAGGAGCATAATCATGAGGAGCATAACGATGCTTAATTTTACATGCAGACTCTTTCTCATTTGTCTCTATGCCTCCGCAGGCATGGCAAAATAATACCCCACACCCCGCTTGGTGAGGATATAGCTGGGATTTGCCGCATCATCTTCCACTTTCTCTCTCAGTCTCCGCACCGCAACGTCTACCGCGCGGAGGTCGCCGTAATAGTCATATTGCCACACTTCTTGCATGAGTTCTTCTCTGCTATGTACCCGCCCCGGCTCTTTTGTGAGGAATAAGAGCAAGTCATACTCCCTCTGTGTGAGGTCAAGCATAAGTCCGTCTTTAAATGCCGCACTCCGCACCGGATCGAGCGAGATCCGTCCAAGGGAAATCCCGCTCCTCTGGGTTGCTGCCGGAACATGCACATTTTCCGTTCTGCGGATATTCGTCTGTACACGGGCAAGGAGCGCGCGGATGGAGAAGGGTTTCGTGATATAATCATCCGCCCCTACCCCAAGACCATAGATCATATCCCGCTCCTCTTCCCGCGCTGTGAGCATAATCACAGGAGTAAGGGTATCTGTTTTCCGAAACTCCCCGCAGACCGTAAAGCCGTCCATATAAGGCAGCATAACGTCAAGCAAGATGAGATCCGGCCGCTCAGACAGTGCGAGCGCAAGCCCTGTCTTCCCATCATGCGCACAGACCGTGTCATACCCGGCCATTTTGAGGTTCAGATTTAAGATGTCTACGATGGTCTTTTCATCGTCTACGATTAAAATTTTCTTGTTCACGGATTATCACTACCTCATATATTGCATCACTTTAAAAATCGCCACCATGGTCTTCGCGTCAGGCAATTTGTTCGCCATCGCCATCTCACAAAGATCTTCCATCGAGTGTGTCTCCACAGATAAAAACTCATTCTCATCCGGATGAGCCTCCCCCTGCGTGAGATCTTGAGCCAGATAGAGATGCAGCACCTCGTCTAAATACCCCGGCGAGGGATACATCTGCCCCAGTGAGACAATCTTCCCGGCATGTAGCCCGGTTTCTTCCGAAAGCTCACGGATGGCACACTCCAGCGGATCTTCTCCTCGCTCCAGCTTCCCGGCGGGAAACTCCAAAAGAGACTCCATAAAAGGGTAGCGAAACTGCCGCACTAAGGTGCAGTTCCCCGCATGATCCATGGGTACAATGCAGACCCCGCCGGGGTGTTCTACCACCTCGCGGCCTGTATGTCTGCCGTTTGTGAGTTCTGCCACATCCCGGCGCACATTTACAATGCGCCCCTCGTATACCGTCTTGCGGGAGATTTCTTTTTCCACAAACATAAACTAGCCTCGCTCTCTGGATATCACCCTATAGTATACCACAGATTGCAAGGGAATTACAGGGTAAAGCTTTCTGTTTTCAGGTCCTTATAATACCGACCCTCCTGTGCCGTAAATTTCAGCACACAATAGTCCGGATCCGTCACGCCTTCTGGATAGAAGAGGGAGTCTCCTCTTTGCCAGATCATCTCCTTGCTTTCCGCATCCTCCAAAACGTCCATTGCCCCAATCAGCATAACGCCCTGATATCGCACAATCCCTTTGCGGTAGAAGTAGATACTGGCTTTCGGGTTGTCCCGATACTGTACCACACGCTTTGAGGAGGTGTTGCTGGAAAAGTAGAAGGTTTTCAATCCCTCCCGCTTCCTCGGGGGAAGCATGGCTTTCATGTTTGGGAAGCCATCGGTATCTACGGAGCTAATGAAGGCCACCTTCTGTTTATCTATAAACTTTTCGAGTGCCGCAAACTTGATCAACATCTCAACCGCCTCCTATTTCTGCATCCATTCTACCACATTCCCCGCTGAAATTCCAAAATTTAAGCATCGAAAACTGCCGGAGAGCACGGTATAATGAAGGCACTGCCTAAGGAAAGAGAGGCCCCTCCATGATCGTATCCCATATCGGTAACCGCGCCATGTCCTTATACATAACAGCCCCCGAGCTTGAGGCGCGAAACCTGTGCCCCCAGTCTCTAAACCGCAGTGATGCGCTAGACTTGCTCGCCACAGCCCTCGCAGAAAGTAGGCTGGACGGCTGGGAGGCCGCTGAACTAGAACTTTTCCCCGGGCGGGAAGGCGTCCTCCTCTTTGCAAGGCGCAAGTCCGGACTCCCGCGGCATTTTCACTTTTTTGACTTTGAGACACTTCTCCAAGCTGTACACACTTGCCCCGATGCGCTTCCCTCTACCCTCGCTCGTGTTGGAAATGGGTATCTCTTAACCGTTTACCCCTTCGAGGGAGAAAGCCCCCCCTCTGCGCTCTATGAATTCGGCATAGCCCTTGGGCAAAACACCTATTTAGAAGCACACCTGACCGAACAGGGTGAAGTCCTCATCCCAAATGCCGCCATGTCCGCCTTGTGTATACATTTTGTGTGATATAGTTCTCCTCGCCCATTGCTCCCCTTGACGGGAACTGGTATAATAGTATTTAAGTATAAAAGAGAGATGCCAAGGGCATATAATGGGATGTGAGAAACATGCATAGCATAAAACTTTCCAATCTGGTGAAACACTTCGAACTCCAAGTCCTCCATCAATCGAGTGACTTTGAAGAGGTGGAACTCAAAATCGCCGATCTAAACCGTCCCGGACTCCAGCTTTCCGGCTTTTACGATGATTTCACTGCCCAGCGGCTTCAGCTGATCGGCAAAGTGGAGACGGCCTATTTAAACTCCCGCTCCGCAGCAGAGCGGCTAGAGTCTTTTACCCGCCTATTTGCCACAGGCATCCCCGCCCTTGTCATTTGCCATAACTGTGAACTATTTCCTGAGTGCCTAGAAGCGGCGCAAAAGGAGAATGTCACCATCCTCCGCTCTGACCGTGACACGACAGGTACGGTTGCAAGCTTCATCGCTTGGCTAAAAGTGGAACTGGCCCCCCGCATCACCCGGCATGGCGTGCTTGTAGAGGTCTACGGCGAGGGGATCTTGCTCCTTGGAGAAAGCGGCGTGGGCAAGAGTGAGGCGGCAATTGAGCTGGTGAAGCGGGGTCACAGATTAATCGCAGACGATGCGGTAGAAATCCGGCGTACATCAGATACCGCCCTCGTTGGTACCGCGCCGGAGAGCATTCGCTATTACATTGAACTCCGCGGCCTCGGTGTAATTGACGTCCGGCGGCTCTTCGGCATCGGCGCTGTCAAGCCCACAGAGAAGCTGGATCTCGTCATCCAACTGGAAGAGTGGAAAGACGGTGCCATCTACGACAGGCTCGGTGTAGATGTTATGACGACAGAGATTCTAGGCCTTGATATCCCAAGCCTAAAAATCCCCGTCCGCCCGGGCCGAAACCTTGCGGCGATTATTGAGGTCGCGGCGATGAACAACAGACAAAAACGCATGGGCTATAACGCGGCCTTAGAGTTCACCAAACAGCTCAATCAATATTTTGAATGAGGTGACTATGCAGAAAGTCATAGAGCAACTGGAACAAAGCGGACTCCGCGTATTACGAGACGAGCCCCTATCACAGCATACCTCTTTCCGCATCGGCGGTCCTGTCCGAGGGATGGTCTTTCCGGAAGGTGAGGCAGAGTTGATCCAAGCGGTAAAACTGTTACACGAGGCAGACATCGTCCCGCTTTTAATCGGCAACGGAAGCAATCTGCTCCCAGCAGACACACCCATTGACCGCATCGCCATCAAAACCCAAGACGGCGTGTCTCATCTGGAACGGCTGGAAGGGAACGTGATCTATGCCTCCGCCGGTACACGACTCTCCCGTCTTGCCACTTTTGCGCGGGATGAGGGACTCACAGGCCTAGAGTTCGCCCACGGCATTCCCGGCACCTTAGGCGGCGCGATCTTCATGAACGCCGGTGCATACGGCGGCGAGATGGCGGGCGTTGTTCGGCGGGTGTTTTATCTAGACAAGAATTTAACACGGCAAGCGGCAAAGGGGGATGATTGTACCTTCTCCTATCGCCACAGCCGGTTTTCCGATACCAAAGAGCTCATCCTCGGCGCAGAACTCGCCCTCACTCCCGGCGATCCGGCTGAGATCGGGGCGCGGATGGCAGAGCTTGCGGAAAAACGCCGCTGTAGCCAACCGCTTGATCTCCCAAGCGGCGGCAGCACATTTAAGCGTCCCAAAACAGGCTATGCCGCTGCCATGATTGACGAGGCTGGACTAAAAGGCTACACCATAGGCGGGGCGCAGGTGTCAGAGAAACATGCAGGCTTTGTGGTAAACTGCGGCGGCGCCACCTGTGCTGACGTGCTTGCGGTCATGAAGCACGTACAAGAAACCGTATTCGCCCGAACAGGCATCCGCTTAGAAGCGGAAGTGGAACAAATCAACTAAGTCACAGAGAGGGGAGGGTCATTCCATGGAGTTTGTCGTGATTTCCGGCATCAGCGGAGCGGGGAAGAGCCGTGCTGCGGATGTACTGGAAGATTTGGGCTTTTACTGCGTGGACAATATGCCCGCAGCTCTGATTCCGCGCTTTGCGGAGTTCTGCCTTGCAGCCGGCGGCAAATATGAACGGGTGGCCTTGGTCACAGACGTCAGAGAGCAGGATAGTTTTGACGAACTCTTCTCCGCCCTGGACGAGATGATGGCGCTGGGCTGTCCCTATAAAATCCTATTTATGGAAGCCTCTACCGAAACCTTGGTGCGCCGCTTCAAAGAAACCAGACGGCGGCATCCCCTTGATCCCTCCGGGCGCGGCTTGGAAGAGGCAATCAGAGAGGAAAAGCACCTCCTCCTCCCGGTGAGAGATCGGGCGGATTATCTGGTAGACACCACCGGCCTCGCCCTAGGGCGGCTACAGCGGAAACTGTTCCATCTCTTCGGCACGAATAAAGAGCATGACAAACCAATTCACGTCAACATCGTGGCCTTCGGCTTCAAATACGGCCTCCCCATGGATTCAGACCTCCTTTTCGACGTCCGTTACTTACCAAACCCCTTCTACATCGAAGACCTCCGCCCTTTATCCGGACTAGACGAACCCGTAAGAGATTTTGTCCTCTCCCACGCACAGGCCACAGAGTTTCGGACGCATTTAGAGGGTATGGTCTCCTTCCTCCTGCCTCTTTACATTGAAGAAGGCAAGCCCTCTCTCACCATCTCCATCGGTTGCACAGGGGGCAGACATAGAAGCGTCGCCCTAGCGGGTGCCTTGGCGGAGTTCATCGCAGGGGACGGCTATGAAGTGGAAATCCATAACCGAGATTTAGAAAAGTAGGAAGCAATATGTCCTTTTCCAAACAAGTCAAAGCAGAACTTTGCACCCTGCCCATCAGTAAAAAAACCCTCTCCTTGGCAGAGGCCTATGGTGCAATTCTGTACGGCAACACCTTCACACAGACTGAAATCCGAATCCTCACAGAAAGCCGCGTCTTCGGATTGCGGCTTCAGGCACTTTTACAGAAGGCCTTCGGCTTTGGCTTTGACCAAATGCCGCCTGAAGGGACCACAGGCAAAGGCACCTACATCATCAGGGAACCGGACAAGCTCTCTAAAATTGCAGACGCCGTAGGCTATGACCCCTTGACCCACTTGTCCCATGCGATTAACTTTGGCATTTTAGAAGAAACCGACGAACGGGAAGCCTTTGTTCGTGGCGCGCTCCTTGCTGGCGGCTCGGTGACAGATCCGGAGAAGGGCTATCACCTAGAGCTCACCACCAGCCATCGAAACGTGAGCCGGGGGATGATCTCTCTCTTACAAGAGATGGGCTTTTCCCCGAAAGACACCGTGCGCCGGGGGAATTACGCCATCTATTTCAAACAATCTGACGCCATTGCAGACTTTTTGACCACCATTGGGGCGGTGAACTCCGCCCTTCTGCATATGACCACAAAAGTGGAAAAACACATGAACAACGCCGTCCAAAGACGGGTCAACTGTGACGCGGCAAATGTGGAAAAAACCGTAGAAGCCGCCCAAGAACAACTCCAAGCCATCCGCCGCATTGAGCAAGGAGAAGGGCTGGAGAGCCTACCCGAAAAACTCTATCAAACTGCCCTCCTCCGGATTGTGAATCCGGAAATGAGCCTGACCGACCTTGCCAAACTGGCTGACCCACCGGTAAGCAAATCTTGCATGAGTCACAGGCTCCGAAAGCTCCTCGAACTTGGCACGAAAGAGAGATAAAATATGCCATTTACCCACCTGCACGTACATAGTGAATTCAGCCTTTTAGACGGCGCTTGCCGCATCACCGATCTCCCCCGCCGCGCGAAGGAGCTTGGTCAAACACATCTCGCCATCACTGACCACGGCTCCATGTATGGCGTCATCGCCTTCTACAAGGCCTGTATCAAAGAGGGGATCCGTCCCATTATCGGGTGCGAGGTCTATGTCGCCCCCGGGAGCCGCTTTGACCGGGAGCCGGGTAAGCAGTCGCCCTATCACTTGGTGCTTCTTTGCAAGAACGAGATCGGATACAAAAACCTCTGCTATCTGGTAAGCCTTGGCTTTACCGAAGGCTTCTACAGCCGTCCCCGGATCGACTTTGATCTCCTGAAAGACCATCACGAAGGCCTAATCTGCCTCTCCGCCTGTCTTGGGGGAGAGGTCTCTCAGCGTCTGCTGGAGCGGGATTATGAGGGTGCGAAAAGCACCGCCCTCCGCTATCGTGACCTTTTCGGTGCGGGGAACTACTACCTCGAACTCCAAGACCATAGTCTCCCAGAACAGCCGGCAATCAACGGTGAGTTGATCCGCCTTTCCAAAGAAACTGGTATCCCCCTTGTTGCCACAAACGATACCCACTATCTCACAAAGGAAGACAGCGCAATCCATGATGTGCTTCTCTGTGTCCAAACTGGGAAATCAGTGGATGATCCTGACCGGATGAAGTTTGAGACAAACGAGTTCTATCTCAAAGATGAAGCGGAGATGCTAGCTCTCTTTCCGAACAACCCGGAAGCGATCACAAATTCCCAAGTGATCGCCGATCAATGTAACTTAGACTTCGTCTTCGGCAACTATCACCTTCCGGAGTTCAGCCTTCCCGATGGCTGGGACGATGGTGCAGCATATCTGGAACACCTTAGCTATGCGGGTTTTGAAAAGCACTACGGAGACAGCCCCCACAAAGAGACCGTCGAAACGCAACTCCGCTATGAACTTGACATGATCCGAGACATGGGCTTCATTGACTATTTCCTCATCGTGTCTGACTTCATCGCCTATGCCAAAAACCAAGATATCTCCGTAGGCCCCGGAAGGGGCAGTGCCGCGGGGAGCGTGGTCTCCTATTGCCTCGGCATCACAGATGTTGACCCCATCCGCTACGGTCTCTTCTTTGAACGCTTTCTAAACCCGGAACGTGTGAGTATGCCGGATATTGATATCGATTTCTGCGTTCTGCGCCGGGGCGAGGTCATTGACTACGTGACCCAAAAATACGGCAAAGATCATGTGGCGCAAATCGTCACCTTCGGCACCATGGCTGCCAGAGGCGCCATCCGAGACGTGGCGCGAGCACTCAATATCAGCTATGCCGAAGCGGACAATGTGGCAAAACAAGTACCGCAGACACTCAATATCAAACTAGACGATGCCCTCCAAGTCTCAAAGCCCCTCCGTGATCTCTATGAGGGCGATCCACAGATGAAAAAGCTCATCGACACCGCCCGGGCATTAGAGGGTATGCCTCGCCATGCGTCAACTCACGCGGCAGGGGTTGTCATCACAAAGGAGCCAATCTACGAATATGTCCCCCTTGCCCGAAATGACGAGTCTATTGTCTGTCAGTACCCCATGACCACACTGGAAGAGCTGGGACTTCTGAAAATGGATTTCCTCGGCCTCCGTAACTTAACCGTCATCCGCCGCGCCATTGATCTCATTCACAAGCGGGAGCCGGATTTCCGCTTAGAGGGTATCAATTACGAAGACGAAGCCTCTTTCAAAATGCTCGCCGCCGGGAAAACAGCCGGGGTATTCCAAATGGAATCCACCGGTATCACAGGCGTATGTGTGGGGCTTCAGCCCCAAAACATTGAAGACCTCACTGCCATCATCGCCCTCTACCGTCCGGGGCCTATGGACTCCATCCCCCGCTTTATTGCGAGTAAGCATGACGCGGAGAAGATCACGTATAAACATCCTCTGCTTCGGGATATTCTAGAGACGACCTACGGCTGTATCGTCTATCAAGAACAGGTTATCGAAATCTTCCGCCGCATGGGGGGCTTCACCCTTGGACAGGCCGATATCATCCGCCGTGCCATGAGCAAGAAGAAGGCCGATGAAATCGAACGAGAACGCCGCGCCTTCATCCATGGGGACGCCGAGCGGGGTATTGTAGGTGCCATCACAAACGGTGTGGCCGCTGTTACTGCGTCTGAAATCTATGACGACATTTTTGCTTTTGCCGAGTATGCCTTCAACAAAGCCCATGCCGTGGCCTATGCGGTTATCAGCTTCCAGACGGCATTCCTCAAGTGCCACTACCCCAGAGAATACATGGCGGCGCTCCTCACAAGCGTCCTCGATCACTCCGCCAAAGTGGCAGAATACACCGCCGAGTGCAGAGACATGGGCATCGCCCTCCTCCCACCGGATGTGAACGCTTCCGATGCGGACTTTACCGTCTCAGAAGAGGGGATCCGTTTCGGCCTAGTGGCGGTTAAAAACATCGGCTGGGGGCTGATCCGCAAACTTGTCACAGAGCGGACAGAAAACGGACCGTTTGAAAGCTTCACAGACTTCGTAGAGCGGCTCTACGGACACGACCTCAACCGCCGCGCCTTAGAAAACCTCATCAAATGCGGTGCCTTTGACAGCATGGGCGCAAAGCGCGCCCAGCTCTTGCAGGTATGCGAGTCCGTGTTAGACAGTGTAGCCGAACGCAAGCGTAAAAACCTAGAAGGACAGTTCGATCTCTTCGGCGGAGACACCGCCACAGACTCTACCCGTGAGCAAATCCCCCTACCGGATATCCCAGAATATTCTCCAAGCGATCTCATGCGCATGGAGCGTGAGACCACAGGTCTCTACCTCTCCGGACACCCCATGGACGAATACCGTGCCCTCGCAAAAAAGCACGGCGCTGTCCGGATCGGGGATATTTTGACAGGCGTTTCCGGAGAGGGCGGCGAAAAACGCTTCCGGGACGAGCAATATGTCACCATCGCCGGTGTTGTGAGCGCCTATAAGACCAAAACAACGCGGAATAATACCCTGATGGCCTACATCACACTGGGAGACGACTCCGGCGACATCGAACTCCTCGTCTTCGCCCGCGCCCTAGACCGGGATGGGGCTTACATCGCAGAAAATAATCCGGTTGTCGTCCGGGGGAAAATCAGCGTCCGAGACGATAAAGACCCTCAGATCCTAGCAGACTCCATCCGTCCGATCAGTGATTTGGAAGGGGGACCCCTGCCGGAAGTCGACGCTTCACCCCGGGGGGAAGCAAAGCAAAAGAAACTATACGTCCGCTTGCAAAACGCCGATGACCCGGCTTATGCGAAGATCAAGCTTATCCTCAACATGTTCCCGGGTGAGGAGCAGATGGTGGTCTATTTGAAGAACGAGGATAAGCGCCTCTCCACCCGCTGCATCATCCATCCAGCACTGGTCGCGGAACTTGGTGAGATGCTGGGTGCGGAGAATGTGGTAATCAAGTAGTAAGATTGCACCCCGCAGGGCGCGACGCCCTTGACCTAAGGCTCCTTTTGTAAAGGAACTGTCCGCGAAGCGGACTGAGGATTGCCCTTTGGTAGCTTTCTGCAAATTTAAATCCGACCTTAGGCTACGCCTGCCACCTCCTTTGCACCACAGGCACCCCTTCTGCCAAGCCAATCGCTTCGCTCTTGGGGCGTCAGTTGCAAAAGGAGGCTTTGGTCTTTCAAAAACAAAAAATCCCCTGCACATCAGGGGATTTTCTCTTGCATTCCATAGGCTTTCCTGATACAATACCAGCAAGCTGAGAAAAAACTCGCGGTGGCAGTGAACGGATGGCAGTCCTTCACTGTTACAGGTGGCAAGACCACCCATACATGACCTCAAAGGCCCCACCGCATGCTCTAGTATAACATTATTTGTGTTATCTAGCAACATGTATGGCATTTGAGTGATGAAAAACCATCATCACAGTATGGGTAATTCTACCTATGCTGTGTTTTTTTCGTATCGGTTCGCGGTGGGGTCTATCCTCCAACTAAGACTGATAGAAAGGATGGTAGTCAATGCAAGAGCCTTATAAAGAGATGTATATTCATCTGTACAAAACCTTGGAAGTACTGGAAGACGCATGTCAGAAACTCGCCGAGAAAATAGACTTCTGTCTCGCACAAACCACAGAACTGTATGTGGAACGTTTGACTGAACAAGCCCAAACAGACAGGGAAGACATTGAAACGCGTTTCGCAAAACTGTTTGAAGATTAAGCCCGTAGGGGCGGGGTTAGCCCGCCCCTATAAAAAACGTCCCCCAGTCTATTATTGACAAGTTTCCCAAAGCATAGTATGCTTTGGGAAATCAGCAAATTCGGATCCGAACGTATTTTACAAAAGAGGTTTTCCTATGAATACAGAGAGACTAATCGAAAAACTATCCCGCTATGTAGCATGTGACAGCGAATCCGGCAATGAGCGCCAATTCTGTGCGCTATTAGAAACGGAACTCAAAGCTCGCAGCATGACGATCAAGCGGGATGAAGTCGGTGAGAAATGCGGTTCCAACGGTTGGAATATCTACGCTTCCCTCGATGGTGTGGGCGAGCCGATTTTATTCTCCGCACATATGGACACTGTCTCTCCCGGAATCGGGATTGAAGCCATTATGGAAAACGGCGTCATCCGTTCGAAAGGGAACACAATCCTAGGCGCCGACGACAAAGCTGGCATCGCCGCCATCGTTGACGCAATCGACATGCTGCAAGAAGAAGGCAAGTCCCACAGGCCGATTGAGGCGCTCTTTACCGTCTGTGAAGAGACCGGCCTTTACGGTGCGCGTTTTGCAAACTATGAAACTATCAAAAGCAAAGAAGCCGTGGTACTAGACAGCGGCATCGTGGGCGAGATGATCAACAACGCCCCGGCAAAGCTTAGTATTACAGTAGAGATCACAGGCAAAAGCGCCCATGCGGCGGTGGCGCCTGACAAAGGCATCCACGCGATCAAAGCGGCGGCTGATGCAATCGTAAATATCCCCTGCGGCTATCCGGATGAGCAAACCGTAATAAACGTGGCAAACCTGCTGGCACCCGGTAAAAGTAATGTGGTACCGGACAAGGCAAGCTTTGAAATTGACCTCCGCTCTTTCGATGAAGAGATCTTGGCAAAGCATGTGGCACAGATCGAAGATGCAGTCAAAACCGCCTGTGATACCTGGGGCGCAAGCTATGATATCCAGAGCAAACGGGAGAGTGACATTGTCTTTGTCCCGCCGGAGAGCCCACTCCTTACCCGCCTAAAAACCGTATACGCAGATCTGGGCATCCAAGCGGATGCCGCCAGAACCTACGGCGGATCAGACGCAACTTGGATTTTCAAGAATGGGATAGATGTCATCAATCTCGGCATCGGTATGACAGATGCACATTCTACGGATGAGCATATCACGGTGGAAGATTTGGAGAATACAACGCGCTTGGTCTATGGGATGATGCGGGCGGAGTAGTAGGGGCTGAATATTTGATTCGAGAAAGCACCAAGCCAAAAGGCTGGGTGCTTTCTCGCCCTAAAAGCCTCCTTTTCCAAAGGAGGTGGCAGGCGAAGCCTGTCGGGGGATTTCTACATGCATGTAAAGAAGTCAAATGGATTGAAAGGGCAATCCTCAGTCCGCTTCGCGGACAGCTCCTTTGGAAAAGGAGCCTTAGGTCAAGGTCAAAGCTCCTACGACGCCAAAATTTCTTTCAACCCCCGTCCATGAGGCCGAATAATCCGTCCCATACTAAACAAACAATCCGCCTCCCCTCGGGTAATCACATTACGCTTTCCCTCTGTCATGAGGCTTGCCTGAAAGCCGAGCTCTTTCAAGACTCCGTCTGTCCCGTCACTCTTCGCACCAAAGGGATAGGTAAAAGTGGTTGGTGCCGTACCCAGCGCCTCTTCCGCACGGGTTTGCAGTTTCATCAAGTCCTCCGAAAGCCGCGCCTTATAGGCAGGTGTTTCTTCGCCCCGCCGCCGCATTGCGCCGGATACGCCACTGTTTGACCGGTGGAGATCATAGCTGTGGTTTTGAATCTCCACAAGCCCGCTTTCTGTCATCTCCGCAATTTGGGACCAAATCAGATGGGGATAAATAATGTCAAGACGCCCCTCTTCCGTATACTCGTCTGTAACTTTGCCAATGATAGAGGAAACCACAGGTATATCATACTGTTGCACCAAGGGAAACACATAGTGATAGTCGCCAAAATAGCCATCGTCAAAACTCAGCACCACAGGCCGGCTTGGGAGGTCTCCATCTCCATGGACAAAGCGGATCAAATCTGTCATTGTTACAGGGGAAAAATCACTGTCCTGCAAAAATTGGAGGTCTTCCTCAAACTCTCCCGGTGTGATGGCAAACTTCCCGAGCTGACCTATGTCTTTCGTCACCTTGTGATACATGATAATCGGTACCTCCACCGCCTCTGGTACCGCAGCCTGTGCGCAGATCGGCAGTGTGAGGGTAAGGAGAAGAGCACATGTTATGATCCATCGTTTCATGAGAAAATCCTCCGCGCAGTCATCTTCGCTTAATATGGCTCCGCCCAAACGACCCAATACATGACAGATTTTGCATTTGCTCCGATTTTGTGGTATACTTAGTGTTCGCAAAAAACACGGAGGTCTTACTTGTGAATCGAATTGCAACATTTGAAAAAGTCAGTTTCGCTGCGTTCAAAAAGGGGGCAGAGCAGTGTAAAGTTCCCCTTCCGGCGGACAAACTCTTTGCAGTCTATGACGCCATCTCTCTGCCGGAACGTGCAACGGCAGGTTCCGCTGGCTATGACTTTCATTCCCCCTTTTCCTTCTCCCTCTCCACCAGAGAGACCATCACGATCCCAAGCGGGATCCGGGCGAAGATTGAGCCGGGTTGGTGGCTCGGAATCCTTCCCCGCTCCGGGCATGGATTTAAGTACCGCATCCAGCTAGACAACACCCTAGGTGTGATTGATTCTGATTATTACAATGCTGAAAACGAGGGTCACATCCTCATCAAGCTCACAAGCGACAGTCTCACAGGTACGCAAATGTCTTTGGAGGCAGGGGATCGCTTTGCCCAAGGGATCTTTTTGCCCTACGGCATCACGACTACAGACGAGGCCCAAGGTGAGCGGCAGGGCGGCTTTGGCTCAACAGGAAAAGGAGGCGTGTAAGATGAAAGTCCGTATACTCTTACTTTTCCTCGTCATATGCCTCTTGCTCGGCACCTTCACTGCCTGCGGCGGTTCGGATTCCTCTTCTTACGGAGCCGTACCCATGATGATCCATGACCCGGTTTCCACAAGCGAGCTTGGTATCGCCGTCTTCCGGGGCAATGAAGTCTTGCGTGACCAAATTTGGGCAGCCCTTCAAGTCCTCTCGGCAGACGGAACTGTGAGCCAAATCGCAAGACGCTGGTTTGGTGAAGATCCCACGATCATCCCGCCGAACCGATACGCCACCCTTCCGCTGGGAGAGGTGCGGGAACGCACCCTCATCATCGGCTTCGACATGGCAAGCGCGCCTATGAGCTTTGTAAGTCCAGAAGGTGACTTAGTCGGCTTTGGCATCGACCTAGCCCAAGCGGTATGTGACTACTTCGGCTGGACATTGGAACTCCTCCCCATCGATTGGACAGACCGAGAGGTGGAACTCGCCAGTGCCAACATAGACGCCCTTTGGGGTGGTGTACACTTGACGGAGAGCGTCCGCGAACGCCTCCGCTACACAGAACCTTACATGGAAACCAGCCAAATCGTTGTGACCATGTCAGACCACCGAATCCGGAATCTCCGAAACACCCGGGGCAGAAGCCTGGCATTTCGCGCCGGCACGGTAAGCGAACTGGCGCTAATCGAGAACACCAGCTTCGCCAACAGACTGGGAGAAAGCATCCCCACAGACAATCTGTTTGTCGCCCTCCATGCGCTGGAACAGGGCGAGGTAGATGCCGTCCTGATGGACAGATGGGCCGCAGACTACTATGTCCGCACGGGGGACATAGCCGCGTTTGGGGGCAGGACTCCGCTGGTTGTGGAAGAGGACGAATAGGGTATGCTCTATACCGTGCTGTAATCCAAAGCCTCCTTTTTCAACTGATATTCCATAGAGCGAAGCGATTGACTCGGCGGAAGGGGTGCCTGTGGTGCTAAGGAGATGGCAGGCACAGCCTAATGTCGAATTCCATCTTCGGAATGGTTCACAAAGGGCAATCCTCAGCCCGCTTCGCGGCCAGCTCCTTTGGAAAAGGAGCCTAGGGGTCGATAACAAAGAAAGTGCTTATCTTAAGAGATAAGCACTTTCTTTGATGTAAGGCCTTTAACTGTTCTTATCAAACAGCCTGTTCAGACGATCCCTCACCTGCCGACGCCTGTCTTCAGTCTGTGCCTTGTCAATCCTAAACCCATCCCCATTTTGCCGGATCAGATCCCCCTCTTTGATTCCGGCAGGCAGATCGGCAAGATCCACCATCAAGCGCATACCGGTCTCGATACACTCACACAGGGCAATGCCGTCAGTGATCCGATCCACTGCGTAAGTCTTGTCAGCCATACCCGCCATAAAGTCGCCCCCCTTACCGTGATTGTTTCGCCGTCTGTTACCATCACAATATCCCCATGCTCATCATTGCGGTAAACACGAATTCCACTTAGCCGCTCCCGCACTTCTCGGTGGGGATGTCCATAGGTATTGTCCGCCGCTAATTGAATCACGGCAATGCTGGGACTCACAGCATTAAAAAATGTTTCTGTTGTACTGGTACTGCTTCCGTGATGCCCCACATGGAGCACGTCGGAATATAGCATGTGTCCGGCAAGTATCATCTCTGTCTCAGATTGCACCTCGGCATCCCCAGTAAAAATGAAGCTGGTATCACCTAGTACCATGCGAAGGGAAACGGAGTAGTTGTTGAGATTCGCGTACCCGCTGGAATTGGGCGCAATGATGGTAAACACAGCCTCTCCAACCGAAAATGCACTGCCCGGAGCAGGCTCCCGAAGGGGGATATTGTTGCGTTCGATGGCATCCAAAAACCGCTCAAAGGTTTGCGTAGTATGGGTCACATTCGGCATAAATAGTGTCCCCACGGGGAGGGTGTTGATCACCTCGATCAAGCCCCCGATGTGATCCGCATGGGGATGGGTGGCAATGACATAGGCAAGTTCTCTGACCCCCGCATCCCGCAGATACCCGACCACACGTTCACCCATGTGGTTATCCCCGCCGTCAATGAGAACATGCCCCTCTGTGGTTTGGATCAGCACTGCGTCCCCTTGACCCACATCAATAAAATGCACCGCCCCTTGACCGGGCTCCAGCGTGATCGGCAACAATGGGTTTGCGAATGCATAGCCAAAGTAGCCGGCTACAGCGATAATAAGTAGGATAAATAAGGTTAAAAACGGCCGCCGTCTACGCGCCCTGCGTCTGCGGCGACTGTTTGGGGATCTGCGATTTTGCGGTCTGCGACCGCGATTGCTTTGTGTTGGCATAGAAGGCTCCTGTCCTCAATCTGCCTTAATTGTAGCATAAACGGAGGGAGTTTGGTACAATAAGTTGTCAGAAGCAAGCAAAGGGAGGGCATGAGAACTTATGATAGAAGTCACCGGAACCCATAATACCGCCATCTGCTATACAGATGCGCTTGAAGCCGCCGCGCTGAAGCAAATCAAGGCAGTCTGTGACCAGAAAGAGTTTGCAGACTGCAAGATCCGCATCATGCCCGATGTCCACGCGGGCATGGGTTGTACCATCGGCACGACGATGACCCTAGGTGACAAAATCGTCCCCGGCATGGTGGGCGTTGACATCGGCTGCGGTATGGAAACGGTAAAGCTTGTGGAAAAAGAGCTGGACTATGGAGCGCTGGACAAGCTGATCCGCCGTGAAATCCCCTCCGGCTTTTCCATCCGTTTAGATTATCACCCGCTAAATGCTGAAATTGACTTGCGCAAACTCCGCTGTCTCCCTGAGGTCAATTTAGAACGGGCAAAACGGAGCATCGGTACCTTGGGCGGGGGGAATCATTTCATTGAGGTCGGCGCTTCCCCGAGGGGCGATCTATATCTTGTCGTCCACTCCGGTAGCCGCCACCTTGGCACACAGGTGGCGAACTTCTATCAAGATGAGGCGTACAAGAACCTGAAACAGCAAACAAAACAAGGCTATCCCAAAGACCTCTCCTACGTTAGCGGTACTTTGTTTGACGACTATATGCACGACATGGCACTGACCCAATATTTTGCCGCTCTCAACCGGAAAGCGATGACGGAAGTCATTCTGCGGGGCATGGATCTTACCGAAACAGACCGCTTCACGACAATTCATAACTACATCGACACAGATACGATGATCCTCCGAAAGGGCGCCGTATCGGCAAAGGCAGGCGAGCGGCTCCTGATCCCGATCAATATGCGGGACGGAAGTCTCCTTTGCATCGGAAAAGGCAATGGGGACTGGAATTACTCCGCACCCCACGGAGCGGGCCGCCTGATGAGCCGTTCAGCGGCGTTCAAGGCATTTTCGATGGATGAATATGAGTCAGAAATGAGCGGCATTTACACAAATTCTGTCAATCGGAAAACCTTAGATGAAGCGCCCATGGCATATAAAAGCATGGAGGAAATCATCCGCCATATCACGCCGACAGCCGAGGTTGTGGAACAAATCCGCCCTAGATACAACTTCAAGGCAAGTGAATAGAAGGCTTATACTGTGACTGTGCACAAAAATACGCCCCACCTTTCTACATTCTTGTTGTCTTGTCTCCAAATGGGATCTATGATATACTTCTGGTCATGACATCATGACATGTCCTGAAAGAGGCTAATCGTGCAAATTGACAAAAACAGCAGAATCCCAGCCTATGTGCAGGTAATGGATGCCCTCATTGCCCAAATGGAAGACGGTACCCTAGCGGAGGAGGCGAAGCTCCCCTCAGAACGGGAGCTTTGCGACATTTTCGCCGTCAGCCGAACCACAATCCGGCAGGCAATGGGTGCCCTTGAGAGTGACGGCTACGTCCACATCCATAAAGGCCGGGGTACCTTTGTTGCGGCAAAGCGTCTCAACCAGGAGATGAGCGGACTTTATAGTTTCACAGAGTCAATGAAGCGCCTCAGCAAAACGATTTCAACCAAACTGGTTGCCTTTGAACAGATCAAGTGTGACGAGCGTATTGCACGGAAGATGCAATGCCCCGTCGGCACAGAACTGTTCCGCTTCACTCGGGTGCGCTACGCAGACAATGAACCCATGCTGATCGTCACGACCCATTTACCTTGTAAGCGGTTTCCCGCCTTCAATGCAGAAGGTCTCCTGACCGGATCTTTGTACGCTATCATGAGAGAGGCTTATCATGTAAACTTCACGAAGGCGAATGAAACCCTGCAAAGCGTCCGCGTCCGTGCTGATGAGGCAGAACTCTTACAAGTAGAAGCGGATGCGCCCTGTATGAAAATTGACCGTTACACCTATGAAAAAGAAACCCTCATCGAATATGCCGTAGGCATTGCCCGAGGCGATAAATTTCAATACAACGTAGAACTCCGCTGATTCCCTCGTGCTCTGATCGGACGCACGGTCAGCCTGTTTTTATTTCACCAAAGTGGTAATGACGTCTATACCATCCAGCACTGGAGGATCTCCCTTGAACAGAAAAGAGTATGCCATCGTGTCTGACTTTGACGGCACGATTACAATAGAGGACTCAAACGACCTCCTGTTCCAAGTCTGCGGCAACACCGAAAGCGCGCAAATTGAAGCGGACTTCGTCTCCGGACAGCTCGCAAACCGTCCAGCAATGGTACGGCATTTTGATGTTCTGCGCATCTCCTTGGAGGAATACCACGCGTTCTTGGACACGCACATTCACCTCGATCCTGGCTTTGACACCTTCTTACAGCGCATTCGGGCAGAAGAGCTCCCTTTTTTCATCGTCAGCGCCGGATTCCGGCAGGGGATCGTGCGTGTCCTAGGCACAGAACGCTTAGAGGGCGTAGAGGTCTTTGCCAATGACCTCCTCGGCTCCCCCCATCTCACACCCGCTTTCGCCCGGGAGACGGACTGTACGAAGCCCATCGGCCCATGCGGGAACTGCAAAAAAGTTTGTCTTGCGACAATTCGACAGAAAACCGGTCGAAAGCTCTTGTATATTGGAGACGGCCTCACAGACCGCTGCGCCATGGAAGAGGCCGACCTGCTCTTTGCCAAAGATTCTCTCGCAGACTATTGCAAAGCAAAAGGATTATCCTATCTCCCATTCCAGACTTTTGCAGATGTGGAAGACTATCTATGGCAGAACGGAGGCACGATATGATTCTAAAAAACGGAGCTGTATTCTGTGACGACTTTGTATTCCGCAAGATGGATATCACCACAACAGATGACACCATCTGCGCCTTGGGCGATGTCTCTGACCAAGAGGGACAGGAGATATTAGACGTCTCCGATTGTTATGTTGTCCCGGGGCTGGTCGACATTCACATCCACGGCGCAATGGGCGCTGATTTCAGTGATGGTACCCCTGAGTCAGTCCATACCATCGCACAGTTTTTGCTGCAAAACGGCACCACAAGCTTTTTGGGCACAACCATGGCTTTCCCAGAGGCGATGCTCTTCGCTATTTGCTCCGCGGTACGTCCGCTGGTGAATCAAACGATCCCGGGTCAGGCAGTGCTTCGCGGCATTCACCTAGAAGGCCCCTTTTTCAGCCAAGAAAAGCGAGGGGCACAGAATCCCGCTTACATCATCCCCGCTGATTTCACCCTCTTCTCCCGTCTCTATGAAGCAAGCGGCGAGAGTGTCCGCACCCTCGCCATCGCACCGGAGGCCGAGGGCGCTTTGGACTTCATTCAACAGGCGGCATCCCTCTGCGCAATCTCCCTAGCTCACACCGCCGCTGATTACGACACCGCTATGGAGGCCTTTTCTCTTGGGGCGAACCATGTAACCCACCTGTTCAACGGCATGACGCCCTTTACCCACAGAGAACCGGGTGTAGTCGGCGCCGCTTTTGATTCGAAGGCTTATGTGGAGCTGATTACAGACGGTGTACACATCCACCCCTCTGTGGTTCGCACAACATTCCAGCTTTTCGGAGACGAGCAGGTCTGCCTGATCAGCGATGCAATCTGCGCCTGTGGCATGGCAGACGGACAATATGAGCTGGGCGGGCAAGCTATCACGGTTTCCGGAAACATGTCCACCCTAGCGGGCGAATCTCTCGCTGGAAGCGTTACTACCCTAGCGGATTGTATGCGGACTGCGATTTCCTTTGGAATCCCCTTTGAACAAGCCCTTCGCGCCGCAACGTATAACCCGGCAAAGTCCATCGGGATTGACAACCAAGTCGGCTCTTTGACACCCGGAAAGCGAGCGGACCTCCTCGTGCTCAATTCAGACTATACGCTCAAACACGTCATATGCGGCGGCGTGCTGCAAGACTCCCATCGATAAAGGAGGTGAGGAATATGATTACAAGCTTACTCGAAAAAACCGGACATCTGCTACAGGACATTGTCTGTACCGACTGGGAAAATTTAGTCGATCTCCTAGCCGCACCCCTCATTGCAGACGGCTCCGTTCTGCCCCAGTTTGCAGAGAGTGCCAAAGTGGCTGTGCGCCAGTTCGGCGGATATGTGGTATTGATTGAAGACATTGCCTTCTTCCACGGCAGACCGGAAGACGGCGTGCAGGAACTTTCCATGACTTTGGGACTTCTAAAAGAGCCTGTCTACCTAGGGGAAAAGCGCATCAAAGCCGCCTTTTTGTTCGCCGCGGTAGACAACGAGAGTCACCGCGATCTGCTGGGTGGCCTTGCCGGGTTCATGAACGACGATGACTGCTTGGCGCTCCTGCGTGAAGGCCGGGACATGGATGCAATTATGAAAAAATTTAAGGAAGTGGAGGCGACGCAATGAAGTATCTAGAGTATTATGAAATTCTCAAAGAACAGCTAGAAAAACAGTTTTCAGAAGAGGGCAAGCAGATCGAAGAGGCCGCGAAATATTGTGCTGAATCCATCAAAAAAGGCCGGGTCATCCACGCCTTCGGCTGCGGACACTCTCAGGCATTCCCTCAAGAAATCTTCTATCGGGCAGGCGGTTTGGTTCCGGTAAACGCATTGCTGATTCCGCACTTGGCTCTTTTCCCAAAGGCAAAGCTCAGTACCCTGCAAGAGCGCGTGGAGGGCTTTGCAGATAAGTACCTAGAGCTAGAAAACACAAGCCCTGACGACACTATGATCGTGGTCTCTATCTCCGGTCGGAATGCCGCTGTGGTGGATATGGCTCTCGCGGCGAAACAGATCGGCATGAAAGTAGTCGCGCTGGTGTCTCGTCAATTTGCAGACAGCACCACGTCTCGCCATTCCAGCGGAAAGAACCTAAAAGACGTGGCAGATGTGGTCATCGATGTAAAATGTGTCAGCGGTGACGCGGTACTTGAGATGGACGGCCTTGAGCCAAAATTCTGCGGTACCTCCACCGTCCTCGGTGTCACCATTATGGAGGCAATTATCGCGCAAACCGTAGAAAACTGCGTAAAGGATGGCTTCTTCCCGCCGATTTTTGTAAGTTCCAATCTCGACAAAGGCGATGCAATCAATGCGGCCTATCTCGAACAGTATGGTCCACTCATCTCAGCGTTTTAAGGTTCTTCCAGTCTATTTTAGAAAGGGTGGTGTGTTATGAAAATCATATGTGTCTGCGGAATGGGCTTAGGCTCCAGCCTGATCCTCAAAATGAGTGTGGAGACTGCGCTGAAGCAACTCGGCATTAAAGACGCCGATGTAGAGCATGTCTCGGCAGGTACCATGGAAGGGCTAGGCCACGACATCATCGTCACAGCGGAAGATTTCCGTGATGAGTTCCCCGGGCGTGACGATGTTGTATTCGTGAAGAATGTCGTAAAAGCCGATGAAGTGAAAGCGGCGCTTGAAGCATACATGAAGGCCAAAGGCCTTTTGTAGGCGGAAGTTCAAAGGATCAAAAAATTGAAGGAGGAAATTAGTTATGGCAGCTCTAGAGTTTCTATTAAGTGTGGTTCAAACCCCTGCATTAATCCTCGGTTTGGTTGCGCTGATCGGTCTGGTCGTGCAACGGAAAACCGGCTCACAAGTATTTGCCGGCACAATTAAGACAGCATTGGGGATGCTGATCTTGTCCGGTGGTGTGGGCGTCCTCATTACTGCGATTTTGCCTTTCGTGTTCATGTTCCCGGTGGTCTTCAATCTAGAAGGCTTTGCAACGGGTTCTGAGCTGATCTCCGGCGCGATGCTCGACGCGGTACCGGTCATTGCTTCCAGCTCATCCATCATCATGGCCATCGGTTTCTTGGTCAATATCGTACTGGCACGCTTCACACCCCTCAAGTACATCTTCTTGACCGGTCACATGATGTGGATTTCTTCCGTGCTCGTGGCTTATGTGCTCTATGCAGCAGGCTTTGAGTCAACGATGATCATTATCTTCGGTTCCATCATCCAAGGCGCTTTACTTACTGTGTTGCCTGCCATTTCCCAGCCTGTCATGCGTAAAATCACAGGCTCAAACGACATTGCCTTGGCTCACCTTACCACCCTCGGCACTGTGCCCTCTGCCTATATCGGCAAATTGGTGGGGAACCCTGCGAAAAACGCAGAAGATATGAAACTGCCAAAAGGCCTCGCCTTCTTCAAAGACACCGCCGTGGCGATTTCTGTTGTCATGCTGGTGTTCTACATCATCCTCGTCCTCATTGCAGGCCCTGAGACTGTCGCAGAAGTCGGCGGCGCAGGCGAGCAGAACTTCATCCTCTTTGGCATTCTCCAAGGTCTCGGCTTTGCCGCCGGTGTTATGATTCTCCTCCAAGGTGTTCGGATGTTCCTAGGTGAAATCGTTCCGGCCTTCAAAGGCATCTCTGACAAACTGGTTCCAAACGCAGTTCCAGCCCTTGACGTGCCAGCCATCTTCCCCTATGCGCCGAACTCTCTGATGATTGGCTTTATCACTTCGGTTGTGGGTATGCTGGTTGCCATGCTTGCATCTGCTGCCGCATTCGGCACGGTACCTCTCGTGTCCATCATCGGCGCCTTCTTCACCGGCGGTGTGGCTGGCATCATGGGTAACGCCTTGGGCGGTCGTCGGGGAGCCGCGGCTGCTGGCTTCGCTTACGGCTTCATCCTGATCTTCCTCTCCGGCTTCACCTATAACCTCTTCAACGGCTTTGGCGCACTCAATGATGGTGTGGCACTAGGTGTCGGTCACGACTGTGTAGACGCCATGGTCACCATGGTTGCCTTCCAGAACGCTTGGGTCGGCATCGGGATTTTAGCTGTCGTATTCGTAGGCCTCTCTGTCCTTGAAGTACGCTATCAAAAGAGAACGAAGGCGTAAACGCTTCCTTTTCTCCTGTTCTACCCCTCGGCACAAGTAGCTTGGGATGCGACATTCGCATCCCAAGCGCTTAGTCGGTAAGAAAGGATGCAAAAAGCCCTTTGTTTGCGTCTTTTCTTAGTGGCTAAACACACCCCGCAAGGAGGATCCTCTCATGATATATAAAGGAAACCCCGTCTCCCAAGGCATCGCCATTGGCGAGGTCTACCGCTACACACCCTTCACGGCACAGATCACCGAACGCATCATCGAGGCGGCGGAAGCAGAGCAAGCCGTCACGGCGTATTTCGATTTGCGGGCGAAGGCAAAAGCCGAACTCCTCGCCATAGCGGACTCTCTCCGGGCAGACAGCCCTGACAAAGCCGCTATCTTCACCGCACATGTAGACATGCTACAGGATGAAGCGATGAATGAAGAGCTCGAAGAACTAATCCGTGACGATCTCTTCGCACCTGAATATGCAGTTGAGAAAGTATATAGCAAGTTTTCTCGTCTCCTCGCCAAGTCGAAAGATGCGAAAATCAGAGAGCGGGTAGCTGATTTGCAAGATCTAAAATCCCGCCTCCACCGGATTTGGCTGGATGAGCCGGAGCGGAACTTGGCAACCCTCGCAAAGGAAGTCATTGTGGTGGCGCACGATCTCTTCCCCTCAGACACCGCAACCCTTGACCGCTCCAAAGTCCGGGGGATCGTCACCGAAATCGGCGGCAGTACCTCCCATTCTGCCATCATTGCCCGCAGTTACGAGATCCCTGCTCTCTTGGGTGTGACAGATGCGATGACACTCTTGCAAGACGGTGAGACCGTAATCGTAGACGCAATAGAGGGTTCCTTATACACCTCCCCTGATACCGCCTTACAGGCAGAATATACGCAAAAGCGAGAGGCCTACTTGGCGTACGCTGCAGAACTGAAACAATACCGCAATGTGGAACCCATCACCCAAGACGGCGTCCGTGTTGATGTGCTCCTGAACATCGGTTCTGCCAGCCCTGACGAGCTTTCCGGCTCTCTCTTTACTGACGGTGTCGGGCTCTTCCGCACAGAGTTTATGTACATGCAGAATCCCAGCCTACCGACAGAAGAAGAACAATTCCAAGCATACCGCAAAGTCGCCCTAGAGTTCGGTGAGCGGCCTGTGATTTTGCGCACCTTAGATATCGGCGGCGATAAACAGCTTGAGAGTATGGAGCTTCCCAAAGAGGAAAACCCCTTCCTCGGACTCCGCGCCCTTCGCCTTTGTTTTGAAAATCTGCCTCTCTTTCAGACACAGATCCGTGCCGTCCTCAGAGCTGCTGTGTTCGGCAATCTCTGGATGATGCTCCCCATGGTGGGAAGCCTAGATGACATCCGCCAAGCAAAGGCGATTATCGCAGAGGTAAAAGCCGACCTTGACCGGTCGGGCCTCATCTATAAAGATGTCCCTGTGGGTATCATGATCGAAATCCCCTCCATCGCCATGGTGGCGGATCTCGCCGCAAAAGAGGTTGATTTTGCAAGTGTGGGTACCAACGATCTCTGCCAATATCTCACAGCGGTTGACCGTATGAACCCGACCGTTTCGAAGTATTATCAAAGCTATCACCCCGCCATGTTCCGCATCATCGGTCAGGCGATAGGGGCCTTCCATGCAGCGGACAAACCCATCGGCGTCTGCGGCGAAATGGGAGGCGATCCGCTGGCGGCCGCGGCACTTGTTGGTCTTGGTATGCGGAAGCTCAGCATGGGGCCATCGGCTGTGCCGCGAATTAAGAAGCTTCTCACCGGGCTTACAATCCCACAAGCTGAGGCGCTTGCTAAACAAGTCCTCACACTGTCAACCGCCGAAGAGGTGGAACGCCTCCTCAAAGCGGAACTGCACAATCTAATCTAACATTTTCCAAAAGGAGTGGAACCACTTATGTATGCACGCACTGTCATGATCCAAAACCGCACCGGCCTACACGCCCGTCCTGCCTCTGAGTTTGTCGCTTTGGCGGCACAGTTTCAGTCGAAAATCACCATTCGTCCCGTAAACGAAGAGGACGATATCAACGCAAAGTCCATTATGCTACTCTTGGCTCTCGGGCTTGGACAGGGAGATGAAGTCGTCCTCACAGCCAAAGGCGAGGATGAAACCGCCGCGGTAGACGCCCTAGTCACCTTGATCGAATCAAAGTTCGGTGAAGAATAAGAAAAAGTCTACTGTCCAAAATTTGGACAGTAGACTTTTTTTGTGCTATAATGCTCCTGTTAGACTAAGCTATGAACAGGAGGGCTTCCCTATGAGAACAAGCGGAACCCAAGCAACGGGTATTCGTACCCCTATTATCAGCCCGGGAGACGATCTGCCGGAAATCGTGGTAGATTCCTTGCTCGCCCATACGCTGGAATCCGGTCAGAGCCTGCAAGATCGGGATATTGTCGGCGTGACTGAGGCCGTCGTGGCACGGGCCCAGAGCAATTATGCAACAGTTGACCAAATCGCAGCAGACGCGGGGGCAAAGTTCCCCACTGGCTCTGTTGGGATTGTATTTCCTATTTTGAGCCGCAATCGCTTCTCCATCCTGCTCAAGGGCATCGCCCGGGGGGTAGAGAAGCTATATGTGCAACTAAGCTATCCGGCTGATGAGGTAGGTAACCACATCATCAGCCCCGAACAGCTCTTTGAGGCAGACGTGAATCCTTATACAGATGCCTTTACCGAGGCAGAATTCCGCGCAAAGTTCGGCTCCCTGCGGCATACCTTTACCGACATTGACTATCTGGAGCTATACCGCAGTGTGGGGAATAACATCGAGATCATCCTTGCAAACGATCCTTGTGAAATTCTGAAGCACACAAAACAAGTTATCGCCGGAGACATCCACACACGAACCTTCACCAAACACCGCCTCCTCGCTGGCGGCGCTGAGTCTGTGTATGATTTGACCGATTTCTTGAACACACCTGTTGACGGCAGCGGCTATAATCCGGCCTATGGCCTCCTCGGCTCCAACAAAGCGGATGAAGAGCGGGTAAAACTTTTCCCACATTCCTGTGAAGACTTCGTTGAGACCCTGCACACCTTGATCTTAGAGAAAACCGGGGCAGATGTGGAAGTCCTCATCTACGGAGACGGGGCATTCAAAGACCCTGTCGGCAAGATCTGGGAACTGGCTGACCCTGTCGTGTCTCCTGCATACACCAGAGGTCTCTCCGGCCTCCCCAATGAGTTGAAGCTGAAATATATCGCAGACAGTGAGTTCGGCGATAAGCGGGGGGAAGACGCCCGCGCCGCCATCGTGGAGCGGATTGCACAGAAAGACGCAAATCTGATGGGCAAAGAAGAGGCCGAAGGCACCACTCCGCGCCAACTCAGTGACCTTGTCGGCAGTCTCTGTGACCTCATGAGCGGCAGCGGCGACAAAGGGACGCCGGTGATCTTAATCAAAGGCTATTTCGACAACTACGCCACTAGCTGATATGCCCAAGTATCGCAAAATGCTCCCTGATTGGGACGCGCCTTATATTCAGTCTCTAATTGGGGTCGTAGAAACCCAGAGCAAAGAAACGCTGATTCGCTGGTCTACAGACTATGCGGAATCCCGGCTTCTGCCGATCTATGAATCCCGCTTTCGGGATGATCCGAGACCGGGGAAGGCAATCACTGCCGCCCGCAGATGGCTTCTAAAAGAGATCAAGCTTCCAGAGGCAAAACCCGCAATCCTCGCCTGTCATGAGGCCGCACGAGAAGCCGACTCTGACCCTGCGGCACAAGCTGCAGCACGAGCCATCGGGCAAAGTGCATCTACCATCCATGCCCCGACCCACTCGGCGGGACTTGCCCTCTATGGGGCTTTGGCTGTTGCCTATGATGCCTTAGGCATTGACGCCCCTTGGGCGGAACTAGAGCAAGCCGCCGCCACGGAGTGCGCACAGATGGAAGCCGCCCTCCGCGCCATCTCGATTGAAGATGAACCCAATCCGGCAAAGCTGAATTGGAGGTGTTGATATGACAAAATCTTGGATCATTTTGCTTGCCCTCGCGCTTCTGCTTGGGGCAGTTGTGCTTTTCCTGCTTCTGCGATCATCTGAGCCTGAGGCCGCGGCGCCATCTGCACCGATCTATACCAAAGCGCCTATGCAAACCCAATCACCTGATCCTTCACCCGATGAGCCGCCTGCCTCCGCACGTATCACAGCAAACAGAGCGCAAGAGATCATGGCCTGTGACACGCCTTTTATACTGCTAGATGTCCGCGAGCCATCAGAATTCGAGGAAGGATATATTCCCGGCGCGGTTTTGATGCCCCTCAACACCTTGGGCGAACGCGCACCTCTGGATATTTTAGACAAAGACACGCAAATTATCGTCTATTGCCGCTCTGGGCGGCGCAGTGCGGAAGCTGTACAACTTCTGGTCTCACTCGGATTTCGAAACGTCTTCGACTTAGGCGGTATTTTAGATTGGCCCTATGAGATTCAGCGGCCTGAATAGCTAGGGCATGTTTTCAAACCGCCGAAACGCCGCTAAAACGCCTAATTTTCCGTTTTGCTGCGTCCACTTCCCTTGAAATGCGACAGCATTCCTGCGGAAAGTTTCCTTGCATAACAAAAAATTATTCATTTTTTCGGCATTCCGCCGATTTGAAAACACGCCCTAGGAGGATTCGCTGTGTTCAATTTTTCCTTTGCCCACTTCTTACCTGTGGCGCTCGGCCTGATTATACTTAGTTTCGCTTTCTTCTACATCTGGGCGCTGCTCCCGCGGAGCGGCACCGCAGAGTGGATCCACATGAGCGAGCGTCCGGCCTTTCACTTTCCCAAACTGCACCGCCTCCGCCTCCCTGACTTCCTGATCGCTCTGCTTCTTGTCGTCTTATGGGCGGCTTTTTCCCTTTGGAACTTGGGTAGTCTAGAGTCACCCCAAAGCTTCCACCGCTTTGAGGAAGAATATGTGGTCATAGACTTAGGTGCACCAACTGACATCGGGCAGGTGCGCTATTTCTCCGGTCTCAACACTGGACACTATGCCCTCTATTTCTCTGAAGACGGCGCCCACTGGAATCGGCAAGGCGAGATGAGGCAAGGGTTTAATGATGTCTTTAAGTGGAATAACGCAGAGGTCTTAGACGGTCGCAATGTACAATTTTTACGTCTCGGGGCAGAGGCTCCTGGGCTTTATATGGGTGAGCTTGCCCTCTATAACATCCACGACCAGCGGCTGGATCCCGCACACTTTACCCTGACGTGGAGCATGGTCGCCCGCTCTTCGGACGCTCTCTTTGACGAGCAAGGCCTCATCCCGGATCACGTGACCTTCTATCACGAATTCTATTTTGACGAAATCTATCACGCCCGGACAGCCTATGAACATGTCCTTTTGATGGATCCCTATGAGATCTCACACCCGCCACTGGGCAAACTTATTATCTCCATCGGCATCCATCTCTTCGGCATGACACCCTTCGGCTGGCGCTTTATGGGGACGATCTCCGGGGCCTTGATGATCGGGATTTTCTTCCTCCTTCTGAAAAACATGTTTGGCAAACGCCTAGTCGCCCTCTGCGGTACGGCTATGCTTGCCTTCAACTTTATGCTCTTTACCCAAACCCGCATCGCCACGATCGACACCTATGCGGCGCTCTTTATCCTGCTCATGTTTTGGTTTATGTATCGCTACATCAGCCAAGACTATGACACGCCCTTTTACAAAACGCTCCCCGCTCTTGGACTCACCGGTCTCTTCTTCGGACTTGGGGCTGCTGCTAAGTGGTCTAGTCTGTTTATCGCACCGGCTTTGGTTCTCTTTTGGGTCATGCATCAAGTCCGAAAAGGCCAACATTACAACCGAACTCGTCAGCGCGGAATGTTTGGGCCTTATCTTTTGAAGACCACCCTCGTCTCCTTTGCCTTTTTTGTGTTCATCCCGGGTATCATCTATTATCTGAGCTATCTTCCCTACACACTGGCGGCAAATGTGGGTCTATTTAGCCAGAGAGGCTTTGATATCGTCTGGCAAAACCAAGACTTCATGTTTAACTATCACGCAGGCATTGAGGCAACCCACCCCTTCTCTTCCACCTGGTGGCAGTGGATCCTCAATATCCGCCCAATTTTGTACTACCTGAGCCATTATCCCTTAGGGACACGTTCTGTCATTGCGGCATTTGGAAACCCCCTCATCTATTGGGGCGGCCTCCTTGCAATTTTCGCTATGCCTTACGCTTTCATCCGCCGGGGAGACGGACGCGCTTTTGCGATTTTCGCATCCTATGTGCTCCTCCTTGCACCATGGGTCATTATCTCCCGCCTCACCTTTGCGTATCACTACTTCCCTAACACGATCTTCTTAGCTCTGGCTCTCGCTTACGTCTTCGATCAACTGATCCGCCGGGAACGGGGGCGGTATAAGACGGTCATCCTTGCCTTTACCATCCTCACCTTTGGGCTGTTCATCCTCTTCTTCCCAGCCCTATCCGGACGACCTGCCTCTCTATGGCTCTTCGAAAATGTACTCCGCTGGCTCCCGTCTTGGCCGCTTTAACATCCTCCTGCTGAAAGGAAATTTCTCATGCGCGCTGATTTCCATGTCCATTCCAATATGAGCTTTGACTCTCCAGAACCGATGGCAAACAGCATCCGGGCGGCAATCGACCTCGGATTTTCCGCCATCTGCTTTACAGACCACTTCGACTTAGTCGCTGCTGAAATTCCCGGTAAGCTGATCGGAGCCGAAGCCCGGGATGCTTGGGTATGCAGCTATGCCGAGATTGAAGGCGTCCGCGCACAGTTTGGTGACCAGATCGAGATTTTACTTGGCATGGAACTGGGAGAGGGCGCGCAAGACCCGGTTTCCGCGAAATCTGCCGCGGATCTGCCTGAACTGGACTATGTCCTCGGCTCCATCCACTCCGTCACAGGCATAAAAGATTTCTACTATCTCGACTACCCCGACCACGCCACCTGTCTCTCCTTGGCGGAAGCGTATCTAGATGAAAATATCAAATTTGCAACAGATGACCCCTTCGATTGCTTGGCGCATGTGGGCTTTGTAAACCGCTACATGGTGCGGCAGGGGTTTGAAGTAGACTTTATGGTCTTTGCGGAAAAACTCCGCCACCTGTTCCGAATCCTCATCGAAAACGGACGAGGCATTGAGCTCAATACCTCGGGCTTACGGCAGGGAACGGGGACAAGCTTCCCCACGCTCCCCGTCCTCCGGCTCTATAAGGAATGCGGCGGCGAGATCATCACGGTAGGCTCCGATTCCCATCGCGCCTCTGATGTGGGTCGGCACTTTGATGAGGCCTATGCCCTCCTAGGAGAAGCAGGATTCCAGTATCAAACCATTTTCCGGCAGCGGAAGCCGACCTTTATTCCACTTTAAGGAGTGCTTAAGATGATCGCAATCGCATGTGACCACGGGGCGTATGACCTCAAAGAAACCGTAAAAAACTGGCTCCTTGCACAGGATTATGCCGTAGAAGACTTCGGCACCTTCTCCAGTGAGAGTGTGGACTATCCCGATTTCGGCGCCGCCGCGGCCCGTGCGGTGGCTGATGGCCTCTGTGAGCGGGGCATTGTCCTCTGCACCTCCGGCATTGGCATCTCTATTGCCGCCAATAAGGTGCATGGCATCCGCTGTGCGCTCTGTATGAATCCCCTGATGGCAGAACTTGCACGTAACCACAATGACGCAAACATGCTGGCCCTTTCCGCCGGTCTTGTGGGAGATCTCATGAACCTGCGCACGGTAGAGACTTTCCTCTCCACCGCGTTCGCAGGCGGACGTCACCAAAAACGGGTGGACAAGATCACGGCACTGGAAGAGGTTTAGGCTTGGCAAAGCAAAGAGAAAAAATCTATCGGAGACGAAGACCTCTGCGGACACTACTCCGCGTCTTGGGCATTCTCGCCCTTGTTGCGGCAGTCCTGTTCATTGTGGTCTTCTTCTGGTTCCAAAACTTCATCGTCTACACCCCCGACGGCATCCGGCTTGACATTCCTTTCCTCCGTGATATCCTCGACGACATCCCAGAAGACGCAAGCCCTTACCCTATCCTTCCCCCCGAAGAAACATCGCCGCCGATCCCCGGCGATCCGGACGAGGAACCGGAAGTCCCCATTCAAGTGGAGGACTTCCGCACCGTGCTTCTCCAAGGCGCCGACCTGCCAAACGTCCTGTGGGAGCTTGCGCTTGCGGGCTTTGACGGGGTTTTGGTCGCCATGAACGACAGCTCCGGAATGCTCTGGTGGGACACAGAAGTCTCCTATGCCCGCTCCTTTGAGCTGGCTGGTACAGGTGATCCTGCACCATATCTGGAGCAAATGGGCGAGGATACCCGCCGTTCCGCACTCCTCTACGGTTTCCAAAACAGTCTGCTGGCAAGCCGGAATCCGCCCATCGCCCTGACAGACAGCTTTCTTGATCCCGCAAATGTCACCGTGCAATCCTATCTAATCGACCTATCTCTAGAACTCGTCCGGCTCGGTTTTAACGAGATTGTCCTCACAGGTTTTACCTTCCCGCCCGACTATCAGGGTGGGGAGACAGACCAGCTCTTGCTGGACTTCTTCACCAGTTTCGCAAATGTCCTCCGCATCGCCGGTGCCTCTCTCAGCATCATGACAAGTGAAGCCGACTGGATCGATGCCTATGGAGATCCCATCACCTTCCACCCCAGCTTCACAAGCCTCACCCCCATTGTTGACCGCTTCTACTGCCTCCTCAATCCAGAGACCACTCTGGATTCTCCAGAGTTTGCAGCCCTCCTCTCCGCTGTAGAGGCCACACTAGGGCATGAAGCCCACCGCTTCGTCCCCGGCGCCTCCGGTGTTCGTCCGGATGCGGGGAACTGGATCGTGATCCCACAGGCAGGGGAGTTGTTCGGGTAAAAAAGCCCTTAAGGCTCCTTTTGCAAAGGAGCTGTCCGCGAAGCGGACTGAGGATTGCCCTTTGTGTCCTTTTCAATATCTTCAACTGCCTCGGTAGCCGATGGGAATCCGACCTTAGGCTTCGCCTGCCATCTCCTTTGCACCACAGGCACCCCTTCCGCCAAGCCAATCGCTTCGCTCTTGGGGCGTCAGTTGCAAAAGGAGGCTTTGGCTTTATAAAACACAAAAATCCCCCTACAAATCAGGGGGATTTCCTCTTGCATTCCACAGCCTTTCCTGATACAATACCCTCAAGCCGATGAAAAAGCAGTGGCACTGGACGAGCGGGAACTCTCCAGTGTTACAGGTGCGTACACACCCATACATGACCTCAAAGGCCCCACCGCATGTCCTAGTATAGCATACCTTCATGTTATCTAGCAAGGCATGTATGGCTAATTGAGCAATCAAGACTATTCACGTAGTATGGGTAATAAGCCTATGCTGCGTTTTTTCATACTCGGCCCGCGGTGGGGCATGTCCAAAATCACCGAGAAAGGAGGTCCAATGTGGAAGAATGTCCATACAAAAAACTATCCTTCGGCCTATACAGAAACATAGCAAGACTGTGCAATACCATAGACACCTGCGCATTTGAGGCAGAATCAGCCCGCGACTGGTTTGAAGAACGCCTCGGAGAACTAGACCCCGAGGCACTGAAAGAACTCCAAGCACAATACGGCAGCAAAAAGGTCGTCTCCTAGTTGTACTGGGACCCTGAAAACGGACATTGCGAAAAAGGACCTCCTGTCGTAGGATAGAAACTACGATAGGAGGATTTTTTATGCACCGGCAAAAAGGGACACGAAATACGCCCCAAATAATAAT
>Ga0131853_10001921_pt1 | contig 37082 bp, 34 predicted proteins | sample TergutLab28metaG_FD_92764 | JGI IMG/M metagenome (GOLD analysis project Ga0131853, IMG submission 92764) | Labiotermes labralis P1 segment gut microbial communities from Petit-Saut dam, French Guiana - Lab288 P1 (version 2) (version 2) | ecosystem: Host-associated > Arthropoda: Insects >... | reverse complement strand
CGGCGAGTGGTACAAGGAGCCGGCCGACGTGGCCCGCCTGGCCCTGTTCGTCGCGACTCTGCCCGTAAACGGGCCGGCCGGCCAGGTCTACAGCCTGGCCGGCCGGCTCCTTTAAACCCTTTATCCCGAACGGGTCGGGCTTCCGCCTCAGGCGGCCGCGCCCACCTTCTGGCCGCGGCCGTAGGAGTGCGGGTCGACCTGGTGCGAGGTCTCGGTGAGGTCCTTGCCCTTGGTCTCCGGGCACCAGGCGTAGGAGAGGAATCCGCCGCCGAGCGACACCACGCCCAGGATGATCAGCACGGTGGACGTGCCGCCCGCGTACGTCGTGACGAGCGGCAGCCCGAACGTCCCGATCGCCGCCGCGGCCCGGCTCATCGCCGTCGACACGCCGACGCCGGTCGCGCGGACCGAACTCGGGAAGACCTCCTCGGGGATGATCCCGGTCAGGATCGACATGATCCCGTAGGAGAACAGGTAGGCGAAGACGCAGATCGCGGCGATGACCATGGGCATGTGCTGGTAGAGCGAGGCGATCAGCAGGAACACCCCGCACGCGAACATCGGCGGGATCAGCAGGATCCGTCGGCCTACCCGGTCGACCAGGTACCAGCTGACGGTGGCGCCGACCAGCGCGATGATGGTGCCCAGCAGGGCCCCGATCAGGGAGCCTGCCCCCAGGCCGATCGAGCGGAGAATTTCGGGCAGGAAGAAGGTCGCCGCGAAGTAGGGCAGGACGATCGCGCTCCAGAACCCGCCGGAGAACAGCGTCCGCCGGATGTAGGCCCGGCTGAACAGGACGCTGACGCGGGTGCTGGACTCCGGCTCGTTGTCGATGGCCCCGAGGTTCTCGACGCCCATGGACTCCTTGAGAATCGCGATGGCCTCGTCTCGGCGGCCCTTGCTGACCAGCCAGCGCGGTGACTCGGGCAGGCCGTGCCGGATGATCAGGGAGACGATGGCCGGCACGGCGCTGGACAGCAGGATGTACCGCCAGCTTTCGGGGCTGTAGGTGGTGATCATGTACCCGATGAAGTAGGCGATGACGTAGCCCACGTTCCACAGGATTTCCAGGACGCCCAGGAAGTTGCCGCGCATGGCCGCCGGGGTGAACTCGCCCAGCAGGGGAGAGCCGATCGAGTAGTCGGCCCCGACCGACAGCCCGATGATGACACCGAGGGCGAAGAACATCCACGGTTCGGTGACGAAGAACAGCGCGACCGCGCACACCAGGAAGATGATCAGGTCGATCGTGAACATGGGCTTGCGGCCGATCTTGTCGGTCAGCCAGCCCAGGAGAATGCCCCCGAAGAACGTTCCGATCAGGACCGCCGACGAGATCAGGCCGAGCCATAGCGTGTCTATGTGCAACTCGGCCTTGGCCCGGCCCGCGAGCGCGGCCGCGAACGTGGCGTAGAAGAACCCGTCGATGAACATGCCCCCGCCGGTGGCGGCGGTCAGCCGCCGCAAGAAGCGCCGGGCGCTCTTGTTCAGCTCAGGATCGAAGGCTTCCGGAGAACCGGCAACCATGCAGTACCTGCCTTCCTTTCGTTCAGTAGCCCCCCGCAACTTGGGCGGTCCCCTCTATACCCACTTACCCCTGCCTTCACAACATCTTAAGAGAGAGTTGTGGGTAATTAGTCCGATTTAAGTGATATATGTCGCATATTCAGGCCGGGCAGGACCAGTCCTCGCGGGTCCGCGCGGCGGTCTCGTCCGGCTGGTCCGGGGCCGGGAAATGCCGGCGCAGCGTGAAGGCGCGCGGCGTCGGGCCGTGCTCCCGCAAGCACGCGACCCGCTCCTCGGCCTCGGCCACCGTGGGAGCGTGCCCCCGCGGCACCCACCACAGCGCCGCGTAGGCCTCGGTCATCTTCTCGAACCATTCCCTTCGCCGGCGCAGGACCGCGCGGTGCCCGGGGTCGCCGAACACGTACGCGGCCAGGTCCTCGACCGTCTCCCACACCGACAGGTTGATGACCAGGTCGGTCGTTCCCTCGCTCTCGAACCCGGAGATCGCGGTCGCGTCCCCGTCCTCGGTCTGCAGCCGCCACAGGAACCCGGGCGCGGCGTCGGCGCGGGCGTTGACCGGGTCCAGGGCGGCGACGAAGCCGGCGATCAGCGGGCTGTCCAGCGGGGCGAGGAGACGGGCGATGTTCACCTGCGCGAGCACGTAGTCCATGGGCCCATGGTCTCACCCCCGATTCGAGAGGTATCGTGATGGGTGACTCACGCGGTGTCATGACAGGTGGTGGATCATGCATCAGGTCAGGTACCGGGCGGTGATCGCGCTGGATCCCGCGCACCCGGTCCCGTCGTTTCCCCGGCCCGGGCGTCCGGCCGGCTCCGGCGAGGTGTACCGCAATCACACCCGCCAGCTCGTGCTCTGCGCCGGGTCCCGGGAGAAACCGGGCGGCGTCCGCGAGTTCGCCGCCGAACTGTGCTGGGACGACGAGGAACCCCTGTACCCGGGCGACCGGCACATCGTCACGGTGACGGTGACCGACGACACCGACCTAGCGGCCTTCGGCCCGGGGCAGCGCTTCACCCTCTGGAACGGCGGCGAGGTAGGGCACGGCACCATCTCGCGGAGGATGTTCACCTTCACCGAGTACGGCCCGTTCTGACCGTCGCGCCGACGGGTCACCGCAGGTAGGAGGCCCCGTTCAGGTCGAGCACGGCGCCGCTGGCCCAGGTCGCCTCCGGCGAGGCCAGGTAGACCACGGCCGCCGCGATCTCGTCCGGCGCCGCGACCCGGCCGAACGGGCTCTGCCCCCTGATGCCGTCCCCGGCCGGGGCGGCGAGCAGGTCCGCGGCCATGTCGGTTTCCACGAACCCGGGCGCGACGGACGCCACGGTGATCCCGTGCGGCGCCAGGGCGACGGCCAGGGACTGCCCCAGCGCGTGCAGCCCCGCCTTGGACGCGCCATAGGCCGGGTTGTCGGGCTCGCCGCGGTACGCTCCGCGCGACCCGACGTTGACGATCCGCCCGCCGCGCCCGGTCATGTGCCGGACCGCGCACCAGGTCGCGTTGGCCGCGCCGGCCAGGTTGACGTCGAGGGTCTGCCGCCACGCGGCCTGCCACTGCTCGTACGTGGTGTCCAGGACCGGCTGGTACAGGTAGACCCCGGCGTTGTTGACCAGGACGTCCAGCCCGCCGAGTGAGGCGGCGGCCGTGTCCACCATGGCGCGGACCGCGTCCGGGTCGGCCAGGTCCGCGCCGACGGTCACGTGCCCGCCGCCGGGCAGGCCGTCGCGCACGGTGCGCGCGGCCTCCTCCCCGGTTCGGTAGTGGACCGCTACCCGGTCCCCGCGTTCCGCGAACGCCCGCGCGATCGCCGCCCCGATACCCCTGGACCCGCCTGTGACAAGAACCGCTCGACTCACCCGCGTGACCCTACCCGCAGAGCGACAGGAGCTTGAGGGTGGTCGCCCAGTTGCGGGCGGTGCCCGTGCCGGATTCGGGGGACGCGGTTACCCGGAGGAGGGCCTTGGCCAGGTCGCTGTTGCCGAAACCGTCCGGCGTGTGCAGGTACAGCACCCGGCCGGCCGGGATCGCGGAGTCGCGGCTGCCCTTGGCCGCGACCGCGTCGACGGCGGCGGCGATCCGGTCCAGCAGGTCCTGGCTGGCCGGGCCGGAGCGGAACACCGCGTGCAGGCACTTGGGGTTCGGCTCGTCGCCGAACGGGTTGGCCGCCACGGCCTCCGACAGCTCGCTGGCGGTCAGCACCACGACCGGGGACTTCACACCGAGATCCGAGGCGATGGCGGTGGCCATCTCGTCCGCGATCGCCGAGGTGTCCGGGGCACCGGGCCGGGCCGTGAACACCACGTTCCCGGACTGGATGTAGGTCGACACGTCCGTGTGGCCGAGCCCGGTGACCAGGGCGCGCAGGTCGGCCATCGCGACCTTGTTCCGGCCGCCGAGATTGATGCCGCGCAGCAGCGCGATATGCGTGGGCACGCGGCCACGGTACTACTGCCGGTAACCGCCCAGGAAGTCCGAGAGCCGGCCGATGGCGTCCTCGAGGACGTCGACCGGGGCCAGGAAGACCACGCGGAGGTGATCGGTGGTCGGGAGGTTGAAGCCGCTGCCGTGGGTGATCAGCAGGTGCTTGGTCTCCAGCAGGTCGATGCACATCTGCTGGTCGTCGTGGATCTTGTGGACCGCGGGATCCAGGCGCGGGAACAGGTACAGCGCTCCAGCGGGCTTGTAGCAGTCCACTCCCGGAATCGCGGTCAGCAGCTCCCAGGCCTTGTCCCGCTGGTCGCGCAGGCGTCCCCCGGGCCGCAGCAGCGGCTGGAGGTCGATGCCGCCGTCGAGGGCGGCCGGGATGGCGTGCTGGGCCGGGACGTTGGCGCACATCCGCATGTTGGCCAGCAGTTCCAGGCCCTCCAGGTACTCGCTGACCGGCTGCCGGGGACCGGACACCACCAGCCAGCCGGACCGGAAGCCGGCCAGCCGGTAGTTCTTCGACATGCCGCCCAGGGTGAGGACCGGCAGGTCCGGGGCCAGGGCCGCGGTGTGGTGATGGACCGCGCCGTCGTAGAGAAGCTGGTCGTAGATCTCGTCCGACAGCACCAGCAGCCCGTGCTTCCGGGCCAGGTCCAGCAGGCCGGTGAGGGTCTCGGGGGAGTAGACGGCGCCGGTCGGGTTGTTCGGGTTGATGATGACCAGGGCCTTGGTCCGGTCGGTGATCAGCGAGGCCACGTTCTCGACGTCGGGGTTCCAGTCCGCCTCTTCCGCGCAGCGGTAATGCACGGCCCGGCCGCCGCACAGGCTGACCGCGCCGGTCCACAGCGGGTAGTCCGGGGCGGGCACCAGGACCTCGTCGCCCGGGTTGAGCAGCGACTGCATCGCCATCACGATCAGCTCGGACACGCCGTTGCCGAGGTAGATCTCCTCGGGGCTGACACCGTGGACGCCGCGGCGCTGGTAGTACCGGGCGACCGCCTCCCGGGCCGCCGCCACGCCCCGGGCGTCGCTGTATCCCTGGGAGGCGGAGATCGACTCGCTCACCCGCTCCAGCACGGAGTCCGGCGTGAACAGGCCGAACGGCGCCGGGTTGCCGATGTTGAGCTTGACGATCTCGTGCCCCTCGGCCTCCAGCTGGAGGCAGCGCCGCAGGACCGGCCCGCGAATGTCGTAGCGAACGTTCGCCAGCCTGCTCGCCTGCGACACCATACGAGGGCCCTCCCCTGAAATCGTCCGATTACTGACGTGAATGTTACCGGGTTGTTGCGGGCCGTCTGGCGGGCTGGGCTGAAGGCGGGCGCGGGGGAGAGGCGAAGACCCGTTCGGGATTATTCGGCCGTGATGCGGTTGAACAGGTCGGTGTAGAGGCCGGTCAGGCGGGAGACCACCTCGGCGGGCACCTCGGGGCCCGGCTCGGTGCGGTCCCAGTCCAGCGTGGCCGACCAGTCGCGCAGGTACTGCTTGTCGTAGGACTTCTGCGGGCGGCCCGGCTCGTAGTCGTCAGCCGGCCAGAACCGGGAGGAGTCCGGCGTCAGGACCTCGTCCGCCAGGACCAGCGTGCCGTCCTTGGCCCGGCCGAACTCCAGCTTCGTGTCGGCCACGATGATTCCCCGCTCGGCGGCCAGCTCCGCGCCCCGCCGGTAGACCTCCAGGGTGATCCGCCTGACCTCCGCCGCGGTGTCCGCCCCGATCTCGGAGACCACGTCGTCGTAGGTGATGGGCTCGTCGTGCCCCTCGGCGGCCTTGGTGGTCGGCGTGAAGACCGGCTCGGGCAGCTTCGACGCCTCGACCAGTCCCGGCGGCAGTTCCACGCCGGAGACCCGTCCGCTCTGCCGGTAGGCGCTCAGCCCCTGCCCGGTCAGGTAGCCGCGGGCGATGCACTCCACCGGCAGCATCTCCAGGCGCTGGCAGCGGATCGCCCGGCCCTGCCACTCGTCGGGCACGGCGGTGGCGGAGATGACGTGGTTGGGGGCCAGGTCCTTGAGCTTCCCGAACCACCACAGGGAGAGCTGCGTGAGGATCTTCCCCTTGCCCGGCACCGGCGTCGGCAGGATGACGTCGTAGATGGACACCCGGTCGGAGGCGACCAGCAGGAGATCATTCCCGTCCGCGTACACGTCGCGGACCTTTCCGGAATGTAGCAGTTCCATGAGCGAGAATCCCCTGTTCGAGACCGGGCCTTTAGCGGAGAGCCTGGCCAGCGTACTATCGCAGGGTGCATGCACCATCAGGGGGCACGGCGGGAAACGGGGCGGAACTGCCCGGCTACCTGCAAGTGCAGACGACGACCGACTCGAGGGCCGAGGCGATGCAGCTGGCCCGGGACGCGGTCGAGGCCCGCATCGCCGGATCCGGCCAGGTCGCGGGCCCGATCGCGTCCGTGTACTGGTGGGAGGACGAGCTGGAGCGGGCCGAGGAATGGTTCGTGTTCTTCAAGCTCCCGGCCGACCGGTACGCCGACCTCTCCGATTTCCTCACCGAGCACCACAGTTACGACGAGCCCGAGATCGTGGCGACGCCGATCGTGGCCGGGGAGCCCGGCTACCTGCAGTGGCTCAGTGAGGAAACGCGGGTCGAGGAACCGCTCGCCTAGGTTCCGCGCTCTCAGGGTTTCGCGCTCTCAGGCCGCCGGGGGGACGTTCCAGCGAGCGATCACCGGCTCGCCGTGCTCGGTCCCGAGGGTGCTCACCGTGGACGTGTCCAGCTTGAAAAGCTTCCCGTCCGCCGCGGGCAGGCCCAGCCAGCGGGCGGTCAGCACCCGCAGGTAATGGCCGTGGGCGACCAGGGCCACGTCGCCCTCGTCCAGGATGCCCCGGACGCGGGACAGCACGCGGTCGGCCCGGGCGCCGACCTCGTCGGCGGTCTCGCCCGGATGATCCGCGTCGCCGGGGATCACCCCGTCCCGCCACAGGTACCAGCCGGGGCGGCCGGCCTGGATGTCCGGCGTCGTGACGCCCTCGTAACCGCCGTAATCCCATTCCCACAGGTCCGGGTCCTGCTTGGGGCTCCTTCCGTTCGAGGCCAGGCCCGCCAGTTCCGCGGTCCGGACGGCGCGCTGAGCCGGGCTGGTGAACACGGCGGCGAACGCCCGGTCCGCCAGCAGCGGGGCGACAGCGGCCGCGGCCGCCTCCCCGTCGGCGGTCAGCGGGATGTCCGTGCGGCCCGTGTGCTTGCCGGTTCGGCTCCATTCGGTCTGCCCGTGCCGGAGCAGGATCAGATCTCCCATAAGCAACCATTTTCGCCGGCTAATCTTCACGGGTGACATCGGGGCGTGTGATTGGCATCACCGTATGCGCGGTCTTGACCGTGCTGGGACTGGCGACCGCGGGAACCGGCGGAGCCGAAGCGGCCACGGCGGCCAGCCGGGGGGCGACGCCGTCCGAGATCTCCGCCGCGGCGACGGCGGGCGCCGCGCAGCGCTGGGAACGGGAGCCGGCGTCGTCGGTGTTCCCCTCCAGCGTTAAGTACACGACCGACCTGCAGACCTCCGAGCGGGCGTCCCGGCTGGCCATCGGCACCGGGCATTCCTGCGCGGCGGTCCTGGACTCGTCGCTGGCGGCGCTGGCGTCCCGGGACGGCTGCGCCGCCGGGACGCGGGCCACCTACGCCGACGCGCTCGGCGGGACGGTCTACACGGTCGGCGTGCTGGCCTTCCCGTCGGCGGCGTCGGCGGCGGCCTTCTACAACAAGGTCCCGGTCAACCCGTTCCCCGGCTCCGGGCTCCGGGTCCTGCCGGTCTCCGGGACGCCCGCCGCCCGCTTCGCCGACAACGGACGCGAGTCCCTGTCGGCCCAGCAGGCCGGCTCCTACGTGGTCCTCGCCGCGGGCGGCTACGCGGACGGCCGGCCCGCCTCCAAGTCCGGCGAGCGCCGGGACGCGGTGTTCGACCCGGGGGACAGCCTGGTCTCCGCCATCGCCAGGCCCCTGGCCGCGCCGGTGCCGGTGAAGTGCGGTTCCTCCGAATTCGCGTGCGCCCGGTCGGCCGCCCCGCCGTCGTCGCCGTTCGGGATCCGCTCGTTCGTCATGGGCACGCTCGGGCAGGTCAGCGCGCCGTCGGCCTGGAACACCACCAAGGGCGGCGGCGTGACCGTCGCCGTCCTCGACAGCGGCGTCGGCGACGGGGCCCCCGACCTGCAGGGCGTCGTCACCAACGGCCCCGACTACACCGAGGGCGCCGACCCGCCCGGCTACCAGCCGCCCCACATGCACGGCACCTACATCTCCTCGATCATCGCCGGGCGCGACAGCGGCGGCGACCAGGGCGTCATCGGGGTGGCGCCGGACTCGCACATCCTGTCCGTGCGGGTGATCCTGGACGACAAGGAGCCCGGCCTCGACGCCTACGAGAGCAAGCCCGCGTACGCGGACGCCATCGGCAAGGGCATCTACTACGCCGTCCGGCACGGGGCCAAGGTCATCAACATGTCGCTGGGCGACGGCCAGCCGACCGCCGAACTGCGGTCCGCGGTCGCCTACGCCATCGGCAGGGGCGTGGTCGTGGTCGCGTCGGCCGGCAACGACGGGTCGGGGAAGGGGTTCGCCCCGTACATGTACCCGGCGTCGTTCAGCGGAGTGATCGCGGTGGCCGCCGTCGGCGACTCCGGGGCCCGCGCGTCGTTCTCCGAGCAGAACGCCAGCGTCGTCCTGTCCGCGCCCGGCGGCAGCTGGGTGATGGGCGACCAGCCCAACCAGAGCTGGGTGGCGGCCGACGGCACGAGTCCCGCCGCCGCGATCGTCAGCGGGGTCGCGGCCCTCATCAAGTCCAGGTACCCCTCGCTCAGCCCGGCCCTGGTCGAGCAGGCGATGGTCGACAGCGTCACGCACAAGCCCGCGGGCGGCTACGACGTGTACACCGGCTTCGGCGAGGTCAACGCGGCCGGCGCCCTGGCCGAGGCCGGCAAGCTGGCGGCCGGGCGTCCCGCCGCGGGACTGGCGCCGGGTTCCCGCTTCGTGCCGGCCTCGGACCTCGCGGCGATCCAGGTGGTTCACCGGTCCACGGGCGCGGTCATCGGGTTCAGCGTCCTCGGCGCGGCCGGGCTGATCGTCGCGGCGGGGGCCCTGATCCTGCTGCTGGCGCTGGTCCGGCGCCGGCCCCTGACCCCGGCGGCCGCCGGGCTTCCCGGCGCCTACGAGGTTCCCGGGGCTTCCGGGGCTTCGGGGGCTTCTGGCGCTTCCGGGGCGTCGGGCGCTTCGGGGCCGGAGACCCGGCGCGACGATGACGCGAGCGACGCGTAACGCTCGTTGGCATTTGTCGATGAGGCGGTTCGGAGTGATTTCCGGGCCGCCTTCTGGAGCCCTGAGCTGGGTATTCTTGATTGTTAAAGTTTAAACAATAGTAAATGTACGGATTTTGGTTTAAATAATGTAAAGTCCTGCTGTGCGGGAATCTGAGAGCTCCGACAGAGAGACGACAGACGACAGCGAGAGACCCGGGGAAGGTCGCCCGCAGTCGCCGGACACCACCACGACCGCGCCGGATCCCGACGCGGCATCGCCGCCGAAGCCCAGGCGGAAATTCGCGCTGGCCCGCAAGCCGTCGCGCCGCCTGCTCGCGTTCACCGGCGCTGTGATCGTGGGCCTCGCCGCGCTCGGCGGCGGCGTCTTCGGCCTGGTCTGGGCGTTCACCCGGGTCCCGGACTCCGCTCAGCTCGCGGCCGCGGGCAGCGCGGAGAGCGCGCGGCAGTGGCGCTGGCTGCCGGCCGGGAAGATCTTCCCGGCGGTCATCAACTACAAGACCAGCCAGGGCACCCGGACGCACGCCACCCTGGTCGGTATCGCGCCTCAGGCTCCGTGCGCGAAGGCGCTCGACACGGCCACCGCGAAGACGGCGGACAAGGCCGGGTGCCTGACAGTGCTCCGGGCGACCTACGCGGACGCGTCGGACACGGTGGTCACCACCGTCGGAGTCGCGGTGATGAAGTCGCGATCGGCGGCCGATAAGGCGGATGCCGCGTTTACCTCGGCTCCCGACTCCGGCGTGCTCCCGGCGGCTTTCCCGGCTACGGTCGCCGCCGAGGTCAATGCCCGGGGGCGCCTGCTCACGGATGAGCAGGAGGTCGGCCGCTACCTGATTTTCTCCGCCTCGGGATACGCGGACGGGCGGAAGGCGCCCAAGGACCCGACCGCGGACCTGGCCGTCGCAAGCCAGACCGGCGACCTGTCCACCACGGTCAACGATCAGACACTGGACCGCCTGTCCCCGCCGTCGAACCCATGCGCCGACCGGGAGGTCCGATGCTGACCACAGACCAGACGCCGGCCGTGCGGCGGATCCTGCCGCTGGCCCTGGCCGCCGCGCTCGTCACCCTGGCCTGTGCCGCGCCCGCCGCGAAAGCCGGGTCCGTGCAGGCAGCCCGGCCCGCGTACTCCGCGCCCTCGGGTTCCTGGGATCAGTTCACGTCCGAGCTCAGCAGCGCGGGAGGGGTCGCGACCGGGAAGGGCGTCACCATCGCTGTTCTGGCCGACGGCGTCGCCACCTCGGGCGACGGACTGTCGGGCAAGGTGACGAAAGGCCCCGGCTACCTCGGAAAGACCGCCGCGCCCGGTTCTACGAGCAGCGGCACGGTGACAGCGTCCATCATCCTCGGGTCGTCCGGAGTCGTTCAGGGAGCGGCGCCCGACGCCAGGATCCTGGACATGCGGGTGGTTCCCACGGGGTCCGCCGGGAAGAAGTACGTGAAGGCCTCCGGGTACGCCGCCAAGGAGGCGCCGATCCTGGCCAAGGCCATCACCTACGCGGTCGCCCACGGGGCTCGCGTCATCGAAGACGACATCGAGGTGAACGGCGGCGACCTCGCGGGGCTGCAGTCGGCGGTCAGCGCGGCGGAGGCCAAGGGGGCCGTGATCGTGACGGGGGCCTGGGACGCGGGGGAGGACACCGGCCACCTGTACCCGCTCGGCCTCCCGGGGGTGATCGGCGTCGCCAGCACCCTGCTGCCCGGCGGCACGAATCCCGCCTCCCTGGGCGATAGCTCCGAGTCCGCGAATTTCTCCCCGGACAACAACTCGGTGGTGATCGCCGGTCCCGGAGACTGGGTCCAGGTGTCGAAGGGCGGCTGGGGGCCCTTCGGGCCGAGCACCTCGGTCCCGTACGTCACCTCGACGGTCGCCCTGATTAAGCAGCGGTACCCGAACCTGGCCCCGGGCCTGGTAGAGCGGGCCCTGGTCATGTCCGCGAAGGACAAGCCATCTGGCGGCTACGACACCCAGGTGGGATTCGGCGTCGTGGACCCGTACGACGCGGTGCTCGACGCGGCGACGCTCGCGAAGGTCTCCACGTCCGCGGCGCCGGGACCGGGGGTGGCCGCCCCGGGCACGCACTTCGGGAGCGGGCCGCTGCCCGGCCCGGTGCATGCCCTGCCGTCGGCGCTGTGGCAGATCATCCTCAGCTGCGCCGGGATCGTGGCCGGCGCGGCCCTGCTGGCCTTCGCGGTCCTGGTGACGCTCCGGCGGCGAAAGGCGCGCAAGAGCGGGGGAGCCGACGAGACGGCGGAGACCGTCCCGGCCTGAACCGGACAGTCTCTAGAGAAGCCGGCGCAGGCGGATCAGGTCCTTCACGCTGGCCTCGATCTTGACCCGGCCGGCGACCCAGGCCCGGGCGATGTTCAAGGGCGACGCGGCCAGCGACACCACCTCGTCGCTGGTCGCGGTCAGCCGGATGTCCGCGGGCGGCTCGCCGGGCGAGGCCGGATGCACCGGGTCGTCGCCGGCCCCCAGCCGCGTCACGTACGTGATGTCGTGGTCGGACACGGTGACGCTCATCGTCCGGTTGCCGAAGTACTCTTCCCTGTCCGCCGGGGGAACCTCCGCGAGCCGGCCGGCCAGCTTCTCCAGTGCCTGACGGCACTCCTCGACTGAGCGCATGTGCGTAGAGTAGCGCACATGGATTCGGAACGGTTCTCGGTGCTCGACGGGCTCTTCAGCGAGCCGGCGGCCACCCCCGAAGCGGCACCCGGCGCCGCCGGCGACGCGGCGCCCGAAGCGGTTCTCCCCGGGGAAGCGGACCCGGAGGCGGACGGCTCCGAGGCCGGCGGGCCGCCGGCGAACGCTCCCGAGCCCGCCGGCTTCGCGAACATTCCGGCCCCCGCGACCGGCGACCGGAGGGTTGACGAGACCGTGGCCGGGCTGGCCGCGCTCGGCGACCGGCCGCTGGAGGAGCACCCGCCGGTCTTCGAGACCGTGCATGACACGCTGCGCGGCCTCCTGGGAGAACTGGGCGAGCCCGGGAGACCGGGCCGCCCCGGCCAGCAGGGAGAGCTCGGAGGCGACCGGTGACCGTCCGGGCGCGGCTGGACGCCGAGCTCGTGCGCCGCGGCCTGGCCCGTTCCCGTGATCACGCGGCGGAACTGATCTCCGCCGGGCGGGTGGCGGTGAGCGGGCAGACCGCGTCCAAGGCGGCGACCCAGGTAGGCCGGGACGCCCCGGTCACGGTGGCCGAGCCCGGCGACGGGACGCCGGAGTACGTCTCGCGCGGCGGGCACAAGCTCGCCGGGGCCCTGGAGGCGTTCAAGGACCTCGACGTCAGCGGCAGGCGCTGCCTGGACGCCGGAGCCTCGACCGGCGGGTTCACCGACGTGCTGCTGCGCGCGGGCGCGGCGCACGTGGTCGCGGCCGACGTCGGCTACGGGCAGCTGGCCTGGAAGCTCCAGACCGACGAGCGGGTGACCGTGCTGGACCGGGTCAACGTCCGGTCCCTGGAACCGGAGCAGGTCGCGCCGCCGCCGGAGCTGGTGGTGGGGGACCTGTCGTTCATCTCGCTCACCCTCGTGCTCCCGGCCCTGGCCGAGTGCGCCGCGCCGGAGGCGGACCTGGTGCTGATGGTCAAACCCCAGTTCGAGGTGGGCAAGGCCAGAGTCGGCAGCGGCGGGGTCGTCCGGGACAGGGCCGTCCGGGCCGACGCGGTGCGGCACGTGGCGGAGGCCGCCGCGAAGCTGGGCCTGGGCGTAAGAGGTATAACGGCCAGTCCGCTCCCCGGGCCGTCCGGGAACGTGGAATATTTCCTCTGGCTGCGCCGGGGCTGCCCGCCGCTGGATGACGACGATCTTCAGCGCGCCATCGACGACGGGCCCCAGTAAGCACGGACCTGCCCCGGCCGCACGCCTGGTGAGCGGGTACGGCTGGCGAGAGGAACAACTTGCACCCCACGGGTGAGTCACAGCGGACCATGCTGGTGCTGGCGCCTACGGGCCGGGAGGACGCGGTGCGCAGCGCCCGGCTGGTCGCGGGCCGGCTGATGGCCGAGGGCATCGAGGTCCGCGTCATCGACGAGGACGCCCCCGACCTCCACTGCACGGGCGCGACGCTGGTGTCCGCGGGACCGGACGCGGCCAAGGACGCCGAGCTGATCTTCGTGCTCGGCGGCGACGGGTCCCTGCTGCGCGCGGCCGAGTACGCGAGAGGGCCGGGAACGCCGGTGATCGGGGTGAACCTCGGTCACGTCGGCTTCCTGGCCGAGGCGGAGGCCGACGGCCTGGCCGAGACCGTCGATCGGGTCGTGGCGGGCGAGTACCGGGTCGAGGAACGGATGACCGTCGACGTCATCGCCCGGTCCCGCGACGGGGCCGAACTGGCCCGCACCTGGGCGCTGAACGAGGCCACGGTGGAGAAGACCGCCCGGGAGCGGATGATCGAAGTCGTCATCGGGGTGGACGGGCGCCCGCTGTCCCGCTGGGGCTGCGACGGTGTGGTGTGCGCCACGCCGACGGGCTCGACGGCATACTCGTTCTCGGCGGGCGGGCCGGTGGTGTGGCCCGAGGTGGAGGCCATGCTCATGGTGCCGATCAGCGCCCACGCGCTGTTCGCGCCGCCCCTGGTGGTTTCGCCGGAGTCGGTTCTCGCGGTAGAACTAGTGTACGAGCATATGGGAAGCAGTGAGGAAAGCGGCAGGCTAGCCGAGACAGCGGGGGCGGTTATGTGGTGCGATGGGCGGCGTAGGTTTGACTTGCCGCCGCGAGCGAGGGTCGAGGTGCGCCGCGGAAGGCTGCCGGTGCGGCTGGCGCGGGTCCAGGGCCTCGCGCCGGAAACGGGCGGCGGGGGGCCGTTCACGGACCGGCTCGTCGCGAAGTTCGGATTGCCGGTCGCCGGCTGGCGGGGCCGAGAAGGGAAGGAGACCGTACGCGGTCATGCTTGAGGAAGTGCGCATCAGCGGGCTCGGGGTCATCGACGACGCGCTGCTCGAGCTGTCACCGGGGTTCACCGCGCTGACGGGAGAGACCGGGGCGGGCAAGACGATGGTGGTCACCGGCCTGGGCCTGCTGTTCGGAGGGCGCGCGGACCCCGCACGGGTTCGCCGGACTACCGACCGGGCCACGGTCGAAGGACGCCTGAAGGTCGAGAAAGACAGCAAGGTGGCCGGGCAGGTGGAGGAGGCCGGCGGCGACGTGGACGAGGACGGGTCGCTGGTGCTGACCCGGACCGTCTCGGCCGAGGGCCGGTCCCGGGCGTTCGCCGGGGGCCGGTCGGTGCCGGTGTCGCTGCTGACCTACCTGGCCGATGACCTGGTCGCGGTCCACGGCCAGACCGATCAGCAGCAGCTGCTCAAGCCGGGGCGGCAGCGGGACGCGCTGGACAAGTACGCCGGGAGCGGGCTGTCCACGGTGCTGGCGGACTACCAGCGCGCCTACACGCGGCACCGGGCGGCCCGGGAGGAACTCCAGACGCTGACGGACGACGCCCAGGCCCGGCAGGCCGAGGCCGAGGCCCTGAAGCTCGGCCTGGACGAGCTGGAGAAGCTCTCGCCCGTCGCCGGGGAAGCCGGGGAACTGCGCGTCGAGGAAGAACGGCTGGCCAACGCCGACGCCCTGCAGGGCGCGGCCGCGCTGGCTCACGGCGCCCTGCAGGGCGACCCGGCGGCCGTGGACGAGGGCGCCGATGCCCTGACCCTGCTGGGCCAGGCCCGTCAGGCCCTGGACGGCGTCCGGCAGCATGACGCCGAGCTGTCCGGAGTAGCGGACCGCATGTCGGAGGCGGCCTACCTGGTCTCCGACGTCGCGGCCGAACTGGCCACCTACCTTCAGTCGATCGACGCCGACCCGGCGCGCCTGGCCGCGGTGCAGGAGCGCCGGGCGTCCCTGGTCCGGCTGGTCCGCGCCTACGGTCCCGGCGGCATCTCCTCCCGCGTCAACGGCTACCCGGCCGAGGAGCCTGATAACAGCAACACGCTGGAGGAGCAGGAACCCGACGAGATCGAGGCCGTCCTGGACTGGGGCCGACGCGCGGCTCTGCGCTCCGCCGAGCTGGAAGGCGACGACGACAAGATCGCCTCGCTGGCGGAGGAGGAGAGCGCTCTCGCCGCCGAGGTCGCCGAGCTGGCCGGGAAGCTGTCGGAGCTGCGGCAGGCCGCCGCGGACCGGTTCGCCGACGACGTGACCGCGGAGCTGACCGCCCTGGCCATGCCGCACGCCCGGGTGACCGCGCTGATCACCGAGCTGCCCGAGCCCGGCCCGCACGGGAAGGACGACGTCGAGCTGCGGCTGGCGGCGAACCCGGGCGCGCCGGCGCTGCCCCTGAACAAGGGGGCCTCCGGCGGCGAGCTGTCCCGCGTGATGCTCGCGATCGAGGTGGTGTTCGCCGGCGCGGACCCGGTGCCGACGTTCGTGTTCGACGAGGTTGACGCGGGCGTGGGCGGCAAGGCGGCCGTCGAGATCGGCCGCCGCCTGGCGAAGCTGGCCCGGCTGGCGCAGGTCATCGTGGTCACCCACCTGCCCCAGGTCGCCGCGTTCGCGGACAACCACCTGATGATCGCCAAGGCCAGCGACGGCTCGATCACCAGCAGCGGGGTGATGCGACTGAACCGGGACGGCCGGGTCCGGGAACTGTCCCGGATGCTGGCGGGCATGGAAGATTCCGAGTACGGCCAGGCCCACGCCGCCGAACTTCTCGCGCTCGCCTCCGACGACGCCGCCAAGGCGTGAACGGGAGAATTATTTCCTAACGGATCGTCGCTCCTCCTCCGCGCACCGCTATTCCGGCCTCTCTGAGGAAAGCGGCGTCACAGGCCCGCCTCAGAGAATTGCGGAGCGCGAGGAAGAAAATGTCCGCGGGGGCCGCGAATACCGCCGCGGCGAGCAGGGGCGCGGACGTGAAATCCCGTATCCGGCCCATCAGGGAAAGGCCGAGCGCGGACAGCGAGAAGTACGCGGCGGCGGCGATGGCCGCCCAGCCGGCCGACGGCAGCGCCATGTACTCCGAGACCAGCACGATGCCGCACAGCGTCATGGCCAGGGCCTCCGACAGCAGGACCCGGGCCAGCGGGGCCAGGCCCGGCCGGGCCAGGTACACGGCCAGGCCGCAGGCCGCGGTCAGCAGGCCCGCCATGCCGGCGGCCTGGCACATGAGCCGAGGGTCGGCCACGCCGTAGTAGGCGGCGGTCCGGGCGAGTACCAGTCCTGTGACCGCGCCGAACGACAGCATCAGGGTGGTGGAGCAACCGGGCGATCGCCGGGCGGCGACCGGGAGCGACACCAGGCAGCCGAACACGGCGGGATAGGCGATCAGGGCGATTCCGGTCGCCAGGTGCGGCCCGGCCCAGGCGCCTCCCGCGAAACATCCCGCGGTGGCCGCGATGAAGCCCAGGGCCTGGGAGAAGAGCGCCGGGTCCCGGCGCGCGTGGCGGAGGCGCACACGACAATTATCGCGCTAGTTCTCCCGGGCGAAAATACGCAGGAAAAAGAAAAACACGTTCAGGATGTCGAGGAAGATGGAGGCCGCCAGGAGCGGCGCGGAATTCAGCCCCTGGGCGCGCCGCAGCCGCTGGAAGTCGGCCATCGTCAGCCCGGCGAAGACGACAAGGCCGAGGCCCGCGTAAATCTGCGAGCCGTGCGGGATATGGACGAAAATCATCACGATCCCGAACGCGAACAGCAGCAGCAGCGCGAAAAACGACACCCGGGCCAGCCAGTACAGGTTCCGGCGGGTCATGTACCCGATCGACCCGAAGGCAGCGACGAACAGCGCCGTCGCCCCGCCCGCCTGCCACAGCACCTGCGGGTCGTAGTCCGCGTAGACCACCAGCATCGGCGAGGACCCGGCCCCGATGAGCACCCCGAAGAGCATCAGCAGCGCGGTCGAGAACCCGGCCGACCGGCGGGCCGCGAACCGCATGACCAGCAGGATCACGAACGCGGCGATGTACGCGCCGAAGGCCACGACGTGGCTCAGGCTCCGCCCCGCGTACGCTCCGAGCGCGAAGAACCCGGCCGTCATCGCGACCAGGCCCATCGTCTGCCCGAACAGGGTCCGCCCGCGGTCCCGGCTGCTGACCCCGTACGGACGGTAGGCAATGGTCCCGTGCATGGAGCGCGTCTCCTCAACCGACGATCATGATCATGACCCATTATCCCGAACGGATCGTCGTCGTTCCGCTGTTCCCCTGCTGTCCTGCGCGGATCGGCGAAATTGTCACCATGTAACAGCGCAGCGTGAGAATATGTGGCCGTCATGAGCGCTGATACCTGCAACGAGCAAACACCTCGCGCGCTTGCCGTGGAAGTCCGTGAGGGCCAGGGTCTCCAGGTCGGAGATCATAACAAGATTGTTTATAACTGCCCGGCGTCAGCCGCGGCGGGACCGATGGTGGCGGGGAAGGTCCCGCAGGCCCCGCCCGCGTTCCAGCCCCGGGAGGACATGCTTTCCGTTCTCGCCAAAGCCGGTCCCGGCGTCTCCGTGGTCCGCGCGGTAACGGGAATGCGCGGCACTGGCAAGACGCAGGTCGCGGCCGCCTACGCCCGGCGGCGTATCGACGACGGCTGGCACCTGGTTGCCTGGATAGACGCGGAGGACCAGGCCGGAGTGCTAAACGGCCTGACCGCTGTCGCGGCCCGGCTCGGTATCGAGGCGTCCCAGTGCGACGCTGTTGAGTCGGTTGGCGAATTGGTCCGGAACCGGCTGGAAGCCGACGGCGACCGTTCCCTTCTGGTATTCGACAATGTTACTGATGTGGCTGAATTGCGCCCGTTTCTGCCTTCCGCCGGAAAAGCGCAGGTCCTGATTACCAGCACGGTGTCGAGCGCGGCCTGTCTCGGCCTCCCCGTCCAGGTCGACGTGTTCACAGAGGCCGAGGCGCTGGCGTTCTTCCGCGAGCGGACCGGCTGCGACGTCTCAGATGCCGCTCGTGAACTGGCGGAAGAACTTGGCTACCTGCCCCTGGCCCTTGCCCAGGCCGCTGCGGTGGTCGCCGCTCAGCGGCTGCCGTACTCGACCTACCTGAAACGACTGCGTTCGATTTCGATCGACCGGTACCTGATTCCCCGCCAGGGAGAACCGTACCCGCGCGGAGTCGCCGAGTCTGTGGTGCTGTCCGTGGAGGCTGTCGCGTCCGCCGATGCGACAAGTCTGTGCCGCGATCTGCTCGACACGGTCTCCCTGATGCCTCCTGGCGGAGTCTCGAGGGAATTTCTGTATGCCGCGGGCGCGGCTGGCGTCTTCGGGCGGTTCGACGGCCAGGGACCCCTGACGGAGCACATGATCGATGAGGCGCTTGCCCTGCTGGCAGACGCATCGCTGCTAACGTTCGGCGGGGACGGTTCCATGGTGACGGCGCACCGGCTTGTCACGCGGGTCTGCCGGGAACGGCGAGCCCGCGAAGGTATCCTCCTCCCTCTCGGCTCCGGCATCTGCGCGCTGCTCTCCGGCCTCGCTGCCGCGCTCGGAGACCCCCGGGAGAATCGGTCGGCCGCCCGGGAGGCCGTGCGGCAGGTCATCGCGCTGAACGTTCACCTCACGCCTTACCTGCGCGACCGTGACGCGTCGCTCTGCCGGGAACTGATTGTCAGGCGAGTGTGGGCGCTATGGTGCCTCAACGAACTCGGCCACCTGGCTCACGTGACCGGAGGAAGCGGGGACCTTCTGGTCGAGGACGGGACCCGGCTCCTGGGAGAGGAGCATTCAGGCTCGCTTGCGTCGCGGAATGAGACGGTCGCGTTCCGGCAAGCGATTCCGCTGTTCGAGCGGACGCTGGCTGACCGGGTGCGGATGCTGGGGGAGGAGCATCCGGAAACGCTGCGGTCGCGGAATAACCTGGCAGTCGCCTATCAGGAAGGGGGCCGGGAGAGGGACGGAATCCTGCTGCTGGAGCAGACGCTGGCGGAACAGGCGCAGGTGCTGGGAGAGGACCACTATGACACGCTGACATCCCGGTACAACCTCGCCTACGCGTATGTGACTGCCGATCGGAGGCAAGAAGCCATCTCGCTGTATGAGGAGGCACTAGCCGGCCTTGAACGGGTACTGGGGAACGAGCATCCCTGCACGGAGATATGCCGGAAGAATCTCGCGGCCGCGAACCCGGGAAGCGGGAAGGCGTGCTGGCTGACCGACGGCGAGGGCGCGGCGTCCGGCAAGTACGCCGTGACGATCTCCGGCGGGCAGGGCGTCCAGGTGGGCGACCACAACACCCAGAAGAACACCGTCAACTGACCGGCGGCCGCCTCGTAGGCTTGAGATCATGAGCAAGCTCAAGGTTCTCTTCATCGGCGGAAGCGGAGTCATTTCCTCGGCCTGCGCGCGGGTCGCGGTCGAGTCCGGGATCGATCTGTACGTCCTGAACCGGGGACAGACCGCGGACCGGCCGCTTCCGGAGGGGGCGCGGGAACTGCGCGGCGACGCGAGGGACCCGGACTCCGTCCGGGCCGCGCTCGGGGACCTCGAGTTCGACTCGGTCGTGGACTGGGTCGCGTTCACCCCGGAGCACGTGCGGGCGGACATCGAGCTTTTCCGCGGCCGGACCGGGCAGTACGTGTTCATCTCGACCGCCTCGGCCTACGCCAAGCCAGTGCTCCGGCTGCCGATCACCGAGTCCACGCCCCTGCGGAACCCGTACTGGCAGTACTCCCGTGACAAGATCGCCGCGGAGGACCTGCTGACGGCCGAGTACCGGGCCACCGGGTTCCCGGCCACGATCGTGCGGCCCTCCCACACCTACGACAAGACCAAGACGGTGCTGTCGGGCGGGTGGACCTCCCTGGCCCGGATGATCGCGGGCAAGCCGGTGATCGTCCACGGGGACGGGACGTCGTTGTGGACGGTGACCCACCACGAGGACTTCGCCCGGGCGTTCGTCCCGCTGCTCGGCCACGCGCGGACCCTCGGGGAGGCCGTCGGGATCACCTCCGACGACGTCCTGACCTGGAACCAGATCGCGCACACGCTGGGCGCCGCGCTCGGGGTGACCCCGCGGATCACCCACGTGCCCTCCGACGTCATCGCCGCCGCCGACCCGGAGTGGGGGGCCGGGCTGCTCGGCGACAAGACCCACTCGGTGATCTTCGACAACTCCAAGATCAAGTCGCTCGTTCCCGGCTGGCGCGCGGTGATCCCCTTCGAACGTGGCGCGAGGGAAATCGCGGCGTGGTACACGGGCGACCCGGCCCGCCAGGTGGTCAATGAGAAGCTGGACGCGCTGATGGACAAGCTGGCCGGCACGTACGGGGTGCCGGAGCGGTAGGCGCGGCGTCAGCCGTAGATGAGGAGCTTGCCGCCGAGGAGCAGCGCGGCGCCCGCCCCGATCATCCAGGCCAGTGCCCACAGCGCGCGGGGCATGAACGTGGCCTTGCGCAGGTTGTGGGCGTCCTCGGCCTTGATCCCGTCGATGAGGGCGTGACGCAGGCCGGAGAGCAGCAGGAGCCAGGCCAGCGCGTAGGCGATGAATACCTCCGGCGTGCCGCGGGCGAACCGGAGGATCCCGACCAGGGCGATGATCGCGATCGGCACCGAGATATAGCCGAAGGACCGGGCGATCAGGAACATCATCAGCACCAGCAGCATGGCCGCCAGCCAGATGACGGCGGCCGGGCGGCCCACGGAGATGATCCAGGCCGCCGCCAGCCCGAACAGGCTGGGGCCGAGGTAGCCCAGGGCCAGTACGAGGACCAGGCGGAGGCCCTCGCCCGCGATCACCTTGGTCTTGCCTCCGGAGTGCCGGTCCAGGGCGATTTCGGCCACGGAGAACCCGAGGAAGATCGCGAGCAGGGCGTGCGCCCCCTCGCGGCCCATCGCGGAGAAGTGCCCGGACAGCGCCCGCACCACCGGGATCAGGGTGAGGGCGAGGGCCCCCAGCCCGATGAGGGCGGAGTCGAGGGGCGGCAGTGGCGGATGCGTCGGATGCATACTCCGGACCCTGGTCGCGAGAGGGCTGTCGTTTAGGGGCTTTCCCGGAAGTGCCGGAGTATGCGCATAATTTACCGTGAAGTAATGCGGAATATCGGGTATCCGGGCGCGATCCCCCGGAGGGTTTCCTCCGGGGACTTCGCGTTGACGCCGTCGAAGAAGGCGCCGACCTCCCATGCCCACCGCTTGAGGTAGGCCCGCAGGACGGCGGGCTTGGCGTCGTCGCCGATCTCGGTCGCCGTGAACCGCTCGGTCCGGCGGCCGATCCGCAGTTCGCCCTCGCCGCCGGCGGCCCGCAGGTTGCGGACCCAGTGGGTGTTGCCGCGCGGCGAGACCAGGTAGCGCTCACCGTCGAGGGCGAGGGGGTTGACCGGGACGGACCGCCACTGGCCGGACTTGCGGCCCTTCACGGACAGCACGCGGGAGCCGTAGACGCTGATTCCGAGCCTGGTGGCGCGGCCGACGATGTTGTTGAAGATACTGGCGGACCGCTGCGGGGCGACGTGACGCGGGCTGGTGGTGGCCATGACTTCCTCATTTCCGAGAGCGGTGCTCTCTGTTAAGATCAGTGAACGCGATCAGTGCACTCCTGTCAAGAGCACTGCTCTCGTTTTTGATCGCCGATCTTTACGGAGGATGCCGTGGCCCGGAAACCGAACGCGGGACAGAACGCCCGGGAACGGGCGCGCGCCGAGCTCACCCGGGAGATCAAGGCCGAGGCCCGGCGCCAGCTCGCCACCTCGGGCGCGGACGGGCTGTCACTGCGCGCGGTGGCCCGCGAGCTCGGGATGGTCTCCTCGGCGCTGTACCGGTACTTCGCCAGCCGGGACGATCTGCTCACCGCCCTGATCATCGACGCCTACGACGCGCTCGGCGCCGCGGCGGAGAAGGCGGCGGCGACGGAAGGGGAACCGCGCGCCCGCTGGATCGCGGCGTGCCGTGCCGTCCGGTCGTGGGCACTGGCCCATCCGCAGGAGTACGCGCTGATCTACGGCTCGCCGGTCCCCGGCTACCGGGCCCCGGAGACGACGATCGCCCCGGCGGCCCGGGTGCCGGCCGCCCTGGTGGGGATCCTGCGGGACGCCGAGGCCGAGGGCCTGCCGGCACAGACCCCGCCCCGGGCGCTGCCGGAAGACCTGCGCGAGCAGGCCGCCGCCACCACGCGCGCCCTGGCCGCGGTCACCGGGGGGAAAGACCCCGGCGTCTCCCCGGAAACCCTGGTCCGGGGTGTCATCGCCTGGACCCAGCTGGCCGGCATGGTGAGCTTCGAGCTCTTCGGCCAGTTCGCCAACGGCTTCGACCCCGCCGACGCGTTGTTTGATCACAGTGCGGCTCAGATGGCCGCCTTCGTCATCCCGTAACCGTGCTCTCAAGCGACGCGGGGCGGTGCGGGCAGCGGGTGGCCGGGGCGCGGGCTGAGGGTGCAGTCGTGACCCCGGGGCGGCCGCGAGCTGGCCGGGCCCCCGCTCTGACCGGGGGCAGCCGGGCCGGTGCGCCACAGCCGGGTGCGCGAGGTGCGCCCAGCGCCGGGGCGCGAGGTGCGCCCAGCGCCGGTCATGACCGCGGGTCCGGCCGCGCGGGCCGTGTGCCGGGCGATGGCGGCTGGCCTCCGCCGATCACGGGAGCGCCCGCAGCCGTTCCGGGCGGATTTCACGCACGTAATGAGGTAACTCAGCGCACTGGGAGTGCAGCAAATCGACTCATTAGTCTGATCTTGAGACGGAGGAGGCTGCTGGGGGCAGCGAGACGCGTGAGAGACCCGGCTGCCTGGCCACGGCTGCCTGGCCACGGCTAACAGGCCCGGCTAACAGGCCCGGCTAACAGGTCACGGCGCGGAGCGCGGTGCCGTGAGCCGGCGGGCAGGGATGACCGCTGGCGACCGTGAGGGGGCACTCGCGGCCGCCGGGTCACGCGGGGATTCAGCTGGCGGCGCTGCCGCCCGAGCCGCCGGCAGGCTCATACGACCAGACCTCGCTGTGAATGCCGACCGGCTTCTGCGCCTCGCCGCCGGAACGCTCGGACTCCGAGCGGTGGCCGTGGGCGAAGGCCGGAGACGACACCCACGCGTTGAACGACTCCTCGTCCTTCCAGCGGGTCACCACCAGCCAGGTGGTCCGGTCGTCGGTCGGCTTCAGCAGCTCGAAGCCCTCGAAACCAGGCTGGTCATCGACGGCGCCCGCGCGGGCGGCGAACCGCTTCGCCAGCTCGTCCCCGCTGTCGGCCGGGACGGTGATCGCGTTGATTTTTACGATGCTCATGCTGCCTCATCATGCCAGGGCGGCCGGGGCGCCTACGCCGGGACCGACAGGGACAGGCCGAACTGGCCGGCGGGGTCGGTCCACCAGGACCGCAGGTCCAGGCCGGCCTCCGCCAGTTCCGCCGCCACCCCGGCGCGGCGGAACTTGGCCGACACCTCGGTCCGAATGTCCTCCCCGGCCGCGAACGTGACGGTGAGGCCCGCCCCCGGGATTCGTACCCGCTGGCCGGAGGCCGAACGCAGCCGCATCTCGATCCACTCGCGGGCCGGGTCCCAGACGGCGACGTGGCCGAAGGAGTCGAGGTCGAAGTCCGCGCCGAGCGAGTGGTTCAGCACCGAGAGCACGTTCTTGTTGAACGCGGCGGTCACCCGGGCCGGGTCGTCGTAGGCGGCGGTCAGCACGGCCGGGTCCTTGACCAGGTCGGTGCCGAGCAGGAACGCGTCGCCCGGCCGCAGCGCCGCCCGGACCCGGGACAGGAAGGCCGCCCGTTCCGGCGGCGTCATGTTCCCGATCGTCGACCCGAGGAACGCCACCAGCCGGGGCCCGGCGTCGCCCGAGTCCATCCCCAGGTAGGTGTCGTAGTCGGCCACGACCGCGTGGACGTCCAGCCCCGGGTACGCGCCGTCGACAGAGTCCCCGGCGCCGCGCAGGGCGGACTCGCTGACGTCCACGGGCACGTAGCGCCGCAGCGTCCCGGCCGCCCGCAGCGCGTCCAGCAGCAGCCGGGTCTTCTCCGAGGACCCGGACCCCAGCTCGACCAGGGAGGAAGCCCCGGATAGCGCCGCCACCTCCGGTGACACCGCGGCCAGGATGGCCCGCTCGGCCCGGGTCGGGTAGTACTCGGGCAGCGCGGTGATCTTCTCGAACAGGGCGCTGCCCTCGGCGTCGTAGAACCACTTCGGCGGCAGGTACTTGGGCTCGGCCGACAGGCCGGCGATCACGTCGGCGCGCAGTGAGGACTCGCGGAAATCAGCGGGAAGCAGGTTCTCGATGGTGATCACGGGACGGTGACTCCTTCCGTGAGGTCGGACAGGGGCGCGACCGCGAGCCCGTGCGGGCCGGCGGTCAGCAGGTGCCGGTCGGGGACGTCGGCCCAGCCGGGGCGGTCGTCGCCCGGCTCGGAGGCGATGACCACGCCGCCGTCCCGGGCGCGGTAGCACAGGGTGTCCCCGGCGGCGGTCGCGGCGATCGAGGTCCCGTCGGTCAGCAGGAGGTTGAACCGCCCGGCCGCCCCCGCCGCTTCGGCCTCCGCGATCACCGCGGCCAGCGCGGGTCCCGGCTCGGCGCCGGTCCGCAGCCGGGCCAGGGTCAGGGCCCACAGAACCGCGGAATCAGACAGGACATCCATATCCCGAACGGATACTCGTGACTGCAACGTTTCCCAGCCACTGACCGCCCCGTTGTGGCTGAACAGCCAGGTTCCGGCCCCGAACGGCGCGGCGGCCGCCGCGCCGAGGGCCATCCCGGGGGTGGCCGACCGGACGGCGGCCAGGACCGCGCCGGACCGGGTGACACGGGCGATGCCGGGGAGGGACTCGTCGTTCCAGATGGGGATGTCCCGCCGGTACCGGGCCGGCACGGGGTCGTCGCCGGCGTACCAGCCGACCCCGAATCCGTCGGCGTTGACCGTCCCGTGGCGCTGCCGCCGCGGTGCCCACGACTGCCGGTACAGGCCGTGCTCCGGGTCGAGGATCAGCTCTTTCAGGGACACCGCCGGCCCGAGGTAGGCCAGGTGACGGCACATCAGGCGGGCTCCGGGGCCGAGCGGGCGGTCCGGAAGCCGGAGAAGATCTGGCGGCGGACCGGGTAGTCCCAGTTGCGGAAGGTGCCGCGGCAGGCGACGGGGGAGACGCTGAACGCGCCGCCCCGCAGGACCTTGTACTCCGGCCCGAAGAACACCTCCGAGTACTCCCGGTACGGCCAGGCCTCGAACCCCGGGTAGGGCGCGAAGTCGGAGCTGGTCCACTCCCACACGTCGCCGATCAGCTGCCGGGCCCCGCACGGGGCGGCCCCGGCGGGGTAGGCGCCGGCCGGGGCCGGGGACAGATGCCGCTGGCCGAGGTTCGCGACCTCCGGCGTCGGGGCGGAATCGCCCCACGGGTAGCGGCGGGACCGTCCCGTGGCCGGGTCGTGGCGGGCGGCCTTCTCCCATTCGGCCTCAGTGGGCAGCCGCCGGCCGGCCCACCGGGCGTAGGCGTCGGCCTCGTACCAGGAGACGTGGAGCACCGGCTCGTCTCCGGCCACGGGCCGCCGCGCGCCGAAGGACTCCCGGGTCCAGCCGCCGTCAGGGTGCCAGAACAGCGGCGCGGTCAGGCCCGCGGACTGGCGGTGCTCCCAGCCGGCCGGTGTCCACCAGCGCGGGTCGTCGTAACCGCCGTCGGCGATGAATTCCGCGTACTGCCCGCAGGTGACCGGGGTGGTGTCGAGCCAGAAGCCCGGCACGTCCACGGAGTGGGCCGGCCGTTCGTTGTCCAGGGCCCAGGGCTCGGTCGTGGTTCCCATGGTGAACGGTCCGCCCGGCACGAACACCTCCGCCGGCAGCCCGGCGGCGTCCGCGGAAGCCGCGGGGGGCGGGGGAGCGGTCAGCGCCGGCGCGCCCCGGCGGAGCTGGTGGGTGATGAGCATGGTCTCGTCATGCTGGGACTCGTGCTGCGCGATCATCCCGAACGCGAAACCGGAGTCGGTGAGCCGGGTCCCGGAGAACCGGGCCTTCTCCAGGACGTCCATGACGCGGCCCCGGACCTCGCGGGCGTAGGCCCGGGCCTCGTCCGGGGGCAGGATCGGCAGGGAGGGCCGCTCAGAGCGGGGGTGGGTGAACGCGTCGTAGAGCGGGTCGATCTCCGGGTGCATGGGATCGCGGCCGCCGACCTCCCGCAGCAGCCACAGTTCCTCCTGGTTGGCGATGTGGGCCATGTCCCACACCAGGGGCGACATCAGCGGCGAGTGCTGGCGGGCCAGGTCGCCGTCGTCCACCGCCGAGGTCAGCAGCGTGGTGCGGTCCCGGGCCGCGTGCAGCTCCGCGGCGATCTTCTCCCGCAGTGTTTCATCGGGCGGGGTCTCGTCGGCCTGGGCATGGTCAGTGGTCATCGGGTCTCCTCCAGCAGGTCGTCGGCCGGGCACCGGCCGCGGTCTACGTAGGTGTCGGTGAAGGCGTCCACGGCGGCGGTGACCGGTTCCGGGACGCCCGCGCGGTCCAGGGCGGCCCGGGCGGCGGCGAAGCACTCTCGCGCGGCCCGGGCGATCGCGGGGTCGGCCGGGCCGTAGCGGGCGGCGGTGAGCCACGGGTTGCCGTCGGCACGGCCCGGTTGCGCTACCCCGCCGTCGGCGGGCCAGTCCCCGGGGGAGCCGGGCCAGATCCGCTCGGCCGCGGCGAGGGCCTCGTCGGCGGCCCGTGGATCCGACAGCAGGGCGGTGGTGACGGCCAGCGGCACGATCCAGCCGTCGTCGCCCGGCTGGGCGTCGATCATCCGGATCTCGAAGTGGCCGCGCGGCCGCACCGGGGGGAAGAGGGTGGACAGGTGGTAGTCGAGGTCGTCCGGCCCGGCCGGGCGCAGCCCCGCCGGACCGGACGCGGCGCGCGGGGACCGGAGCCAGTCGCGCAGGGTCAGGCCGGCCGGGACCATCCAGTCGGTGCCGTCGGACTGGACGCACATGACCTGGGCGTCCAGCGCGTACGAGGCCCAGGCGGCCCGCAGGTCGGGGGCGCTGACCCGGGGCGGCCGGGTCCGGCCCGCGTCCATGCGGGCCCACACCTGCTGCCGGGTGGACCGCCATCCGGTCGGCTGCCCTTCGCGCAGCGGGGAGTTGGCGAAGGCCGCGACGAGGACGGGGCCGAGGGCGTGCAGCAGCCGCCACCGGTAGGCGTACCCGGTGGACGCGGCGCTGTCGTCCCCCGCGTCCAGGCACACCTGGACCGACGCGGTGCCGCACATCATCTGGCGGCCCCACGGGCCGGAACGGTCGAAAAACTCCTCCATCGCCGCGTACCGGGGCAGGCGCAGGACACGGCGGGGCGGGCGGAACGGGTCGAGGCCGATCCCCGTGAGCTCGAGTCCCTCGGCCGCGACGGCGGCCCGGAGCGCGGCGAGGTCGGCCCGGGTAGCGGAGATGAGGCCGGCGAGCGAATCGGCGGGCAGCGAGCTCAGCTCAAGCTGTCCGCCAGGCTCAGAGGTCAGGAAGGCCCCGGACGGAAGGGCGCCCGGGCGGGAACTGGACGGTAGGGCGGTGGCCGGGCCACCGGGGGTGCCGGGCCCGAAGGCCGCGGCGGCGGAGGCGATCCGCTGGGCGGGAACGGGCCGCGCGGGGTCGGACGGGTCGCGCACGAGCCACTCGAGTTCGACGCCTACCCGCCCCGGCGGCCCGGTCTTCAGGCAGATCCCGTGAATACGGGCGGTGGCCTGTTCTTCTCGCAGAGCCAACTCGGTCATATAGGAACGATAACTCGCCCAGGGGGCAAAACGGCTATGCGGGTACGTCGATGTGCCCCGTGTCGCCGCTGGTGATCGTTCCGATGACCGCGGCGGTCACGTTCCGCGCGGAAAGCTCGCTGACCAGCGATGACGGATCGCTCGTGGCCAGCAGCAGTCCCCCGGAAGTCTGGGCGTCCCGCAGCAGGATGGCGACGTCGGTGGGAACGCCGGGGGCGATCGTGACCCACGGCTGGAGGAACGACATGTTGTTCCGCGTGCCGCCGGACACGTACCCGGCCGCGGTCAGGTCCCGGGCGCCGGGCAGCAGCGGCACGGCCGCGGCGTCCACGACCGCGGAGCAGCCGCTGGCCCGCAGCATCCGGTGCAGGTGACCCAGGAGCGAGAAGCCCGTCACGTCGGTGGCCGCCGTCACGCCCGCCGCCAGTGCCGCCTCGGAGGCGGCCGCGTTGAGCGTGGTCATCGCCTCGACCGCCGCGGCCAGCACGTCGTCCGGGGCGGCCGAGCGCTTGTGCGCCGTGGCGACCACGCCCGTACCGACCGGCTTGGTCAGCACCAGGGAGTCGCCGGGCCGGGCGGTGTCCAGGCGCAGCAGCCGGCCGGGGTCGGCCAGGCCGATCACGGCCATGCCGTACTTGGGCTCCGGATCGTCGATCGTGTGCCCGCCCGCGACCACGCAGCCCGCGGCGGCGGCCACGGACGCGCCGCCCCGCAGGACCTCGGCCAGCAGGTCCAGCGGCAGCGTCTCTCCCGGCCAGGCCGTGATGTTCAGGGCGAGCAGGGGCCGTCCGCCCATCGCGTAGACGTCGGACAGCGCGTTCGCGGCGGCGATGCGCCCCCAGTCGCCCGGGTCGTCGACGATCGGGGTGAAGAAGTCGGTGGTGGCCACCAGGGCCCGTTCGTCATCGAGGCGGACGACCGCCGCGTCGTCCGCCTCGGCCGCCCCGATCAGCAGGTCCGGGCCCAGGCCGGCTGTCCCGGGGGAACCGCCGCCGCCTGGCATTGATCCCAGGGAAACCATCAGCTGATCGAGAGCGGACAGTGGTAGCTTGCACGCACAGCCGGCCCCGTGCGACAGCGCGGTGAGCCGGACCGAAGCCGATGACATAGTCACGCCACTCACCCTAAGCCCGGAACCGCATGCCGAGCAGATGAAGGTACCGTTCGTGAAGTTTCCGCGCGTCCGGCCAGGCCGGGCCGGCACGCCGTCCGGCGTGGTCGGCATCGCCCGCGTGGACCAGCGGACCAAGACACTGGTCAAGCGGCTGAACCCGGGCGACATCGCGGTCATCGACCACGCCGACCTGGACCGGGTCAGCGCGGACGAACTGCGGGCCTGCAAGGTCGCCGGGGTGGTCAACGCGGCCAGGTCGCTCACCGGCCGGTACCCGAACCTCGGTCCGCACATCCTCCTGGATTCCGGCATTCCGCTGGTGGACGACGTCGGGCAGGACGCGCTGGCCCGGGTCACCGAGGGGCAGCCGGTCCGGCTGGACGGAGGCGTGCTCTACGACGCGGGCGGCCAGGCGATCGCCAAGGGCATCCCGCAGACCGCGGAGACGGTCGGGACCTCGTTCGAGGCCGCCCAGCAGGGCGTGGCCACCCAGATCGACTCCTTCGCGGCCAACACCCTGGAGTTCCTCCGCCGGGAACGGGACCTGCTCACCAACGGCATCGACGTGCCCGAGATGGCCACGAAGATGGACGGCCGCCACGTCCTGGTCGTGGTGCGCGGCTACCGGTACCGGGAGGATCTCCGCACGCTGCGTCCCTACATCCGCGAGTACAAGCCGGTCCTGGTCGCGGTCGACGGCGGGGCCGACGCGCTGATCGAGGCGGGCTACCGGCCTCGGGTGATCATCGGCGACATGGACTCAGTCACCGACGAGGCGCTCCGCTCCGGGGCGGAGCTGGTCGTGCATGCCTACCCGGACGGGCAGGCGCCCGGGCAGGAACGGGTCGAGGCGCTCGGACTGTCCGCCGTCCCGCTGCCGGCCCCGGGCACCAGCGAGGACGTGGCGCTGCTGCTCGCCGACGCCTGCGGGGCCAGCCTGATCGCGGTGGTCGGCACCCACTGGACGCTGGAGGAGTTCCTCGACAAGGGCCGGCCGGGCATGGCCAGCACGTTCCTCACCCACCTGCGGGTGGGCGCCAAGGTGGTCAACGCCCGCGGCGTCCACCAGCTCTACCACTCCCGGATCTCCGCCTGGGCGCTGCTGATCCTCGTGCTCGCCGCCGCCGTCACCCTGGTCGTGGCCGTGGCGTCCTCGCCCGCCGGCCCGATCCTCGGCGACTACTTCAGCGCCACCTGGCATAGTTTCGCCTACTGGTTCACCGGATTGTTCAGATGATTGATTTCCGCTATCACCTGGTCTCCATCGTCGCCGTGTTCCTCGCGCTGGCGATCGGGATCGTCCTCGGCTCCACCGAGCTGCAGGGCCACACCCTCGACGTGCTGCAGTCCACCAGCGACTCGCTGCGCAGCCAGCTGAACGCCACCAGCAACGAGCGGGATACCTACCAGGCTCAGGCCGGGGCCGCGCAGCAGTTCCTGCAGACCGCCGAGCCCGCCCTGCTGTCCGGCCGGCTGTCCGGGCAGCGGGTCGTGCTCATCACCGAGCCCGGCGCTGAGTCCGGCGTGGTCAGCGGAGTGCGGCGCGCGGCCGGCGCCGCGGGGGCCACGGTCACCGGCCAGGTCTCCCTGCAGCCGAAGTTCAACGACATCAGCGGCGCCACCCAGTCCAGCCTCGGCACGATCAATACCTCGATCGCCGGCGACAACGGGATCACGCTCACCCAGGGATCGTCCCCGCAGACCGCCTACCAGCAGCAGGCGGCCCAGCTGATCGCGGCGGCCATCCTGAAGAAGTCCGGGAACGGCGGCAAGCGCGCGGTCAGCGCCGCCAGCGCCCAGACCCTGCTGTCCGCCTACAGCCAGGGCGGCTACCTCTCGGTCTCCGGCTCGCCCGCCGACCGGGCCGCGCTGGCGATCGTCGTGACCCCGGCGTCCCCGCCGCCCGGCGGCCAGAACGACCCGGCCAACCAGGTGCTGCTGGCGGCGGTGCCGGAGTTCGCGGCGGCGAGCGCGGCCACGGTGGCGGTCGGAAGCACCGCCGGCTCGGCTCAGGAGGGCAGTTCGATCGCGGTGCTCCGGGCGGGCAGCACCGCGGCGCACGCGTCGACCGTGGACAACGCCGACAGTACGCTCGGGCAGATTTCCGCGGTCCAGGCGCTCGCGGCCCAACTGGCGGGCGGAAAGCCGAACAGCTACGGTGTGTCGGGTGCGTCCGCGGTGAGCCCGGAACCGATGCCGTCCCCGATCCCGACGGCGACCGCCTCGCCGCGCCCTGACCAGACGGGAAAGGCGAACAGGTGATCCAGCAGCCACCCTCCCGGGCCGTCGCGGCCGGCGGTCTCGCCCTGGCGGGGGCGCGCCTGGCGTACGCGGCGCTGCGCCGCCGCCCGCCCGGCGGCGAGGGGAACTGGACCCGGACCAACCACCGCGGCGAGCCGGTCACCCTGGTCGAGGGGCCCGCGGTCACCGCGGGAGCCCTGGCGGGCCTGTCCCTTCTCCCGGGCTCCGTGCCGCTCGCCATCGCCGGAACGGGCGCCGCCGCCTTCGGCGCCCTCGACGACCTGGCCGGCTCCGGGAAGCGCCGGGGCCTGCGCGGCCACCTCGGCGCCCTGCTCCACGGGGAGGTCACCACCGGCGCCGTGAAGCTCCTGGGAATCGGCGCGACCGGCGTGGCCAGCGCGGCGACCCTGGGCGGCGACCCGGTGGACGTCGCGATCAATTCCGGGCTGATCGCCGGGTCGGCGAACCTGCTGAACCTGTTCGACCTGCGGCCCGGGCGGGCGATCAAGGTGGCCGGGGTGTCCGGGACCCTGCTGGCCGCGGTTGGCGCGGGCCCCGCCGCCGCCCCGGCGCTGGGGGCCGCGGCGGCCCTGCTCCCCGACGACCTGGGGGAAAGGGCGATGCTCGGAGACTGCGGCGCCAACGCCCTGGGCGCGCTGCTCGGCGGCGCCGCGGCCGCCGCGCTGTCCCGCCCGGCGCGGGCCGGGCTGCTGGCGGGGATCACCGGGCTCACCCTGGCGTCGGAGAAGATCAGCTTCACCAGGGTTATCGCGTCCACGCCCGCGCTGAACTGGGTGGACATGCTGGGCCGGCGGCCCGCGGAGCCGGCTGCGCCCGCGCCGTGACCGCCCAGCAGCAGGCCCGCCGGGAGGGGCCCGGCCGTCCCCGGCTGAGACCGTCGGCCATCGGCCGTGCCGCCGTGATGATCGGCGTGATCACCGTCGCGTCGCGGCTCGTCGGGTTCGGGCGGCAGGTCGTGTTCGCCCATTCGGTCGGCACCACCTGCCTCGGCACCGCCTACACCACGGCCAACATGGTGCCGAACATCATCTACAACATCGCCGCGGGCGGAGCCCTCACCGCGATCGTGGTGCCGGTCCTCGCCGCCCCGGCCGGAACCGGGCCCGGCGGAGACGACGACGCCGGCGGCGCCCGGCCGAGCCAGATCGCGTCGGCCCTGCTGACGTGGACCGTGCTGCTGCTGGTCCCGGTCAGCGCGGCGCTGGCGCTGCTCGCCCGCCCGCTCGCCGGGGCGCTGCTGGGCGGCGCCCCGGGCTGCGCCCAGGGCGAGATCACCGGGATCGCCGGGCGGATGCTGATCGTGTTCGCGCCCCAGGTGCTGCTGTACGGGGTCGCGGTCGTGCTGTACGGGATCCTCCAGGCCCACCGGAAGTTCGGCGGCCCGGCCGTCGCGCCGCTGCTGTCCAGCCTGGTCGTCGTGGGAACGTACGCGGCGTTCGGGCTGACCGGCGGCGCGTACGTGAACCGGCTGCAGGCGCTGCCCGCGCCCGACGAGTACCTGCTGTCCGGGGGAACCACCCTGGGAGTGCTGGCGATGGTCGCCGCGGCGGCCGTGCCCGCGTGGCGGCTGCGCCTGCGGCTGCGGCCCGCGCTCCGCTTCCCGCCCGGGGTGGCGGTCCGGGTCCGGCGGCTCGCGGTGGCCGGCCTGCTCACGCTCGTCGCGCAGGACGCCTCGACCGCCGTGGTGATCGTGCTGGCCAACCGGTACGGGACGGCCGGGACCCTGGTGATCTACGGGTTCGCCTGGGCGGTGTTCATGGTCCCGTACGCGGTCCTGGCCGTGCCCATCGCCACCAGCGCGTTCCCGGAACTGTCAGCCCGCTCCGGCACGGGGCCCGGCCCGGAGCCCGACGACGGCGCGTTCGCGGTCACCAGCGCGGCGTCCACCCGGGCGGTGCTGATCGTCTCCTGGCTGGGCGCGGCCGTTCTCATCGGCGCACGGGTGCCCCTGGCCCACGTGTTCGAGGACGACTCGGCGCGGTCGGCCGCGATGCTGGCCGCGTCCCTGGCCGCGTTCGCGCCGGGCCTGGTCGGCTACGGGCTGTCGGCCAACCTGTCGCGGGTGCTGTACGCGCACGGCCGCAACCGGGCTCCTGCGGTCGCGGTCAGCCTGGGCTGGGTCCTGTCGATCGCGGCCAACGCGGCGGTGGTCCCGCTCGTGCCGCGGAACTGGGTGGTCCCCGCCCTCGGCGCGTGTACCTCGTTCGGGCTGACGGTGGCGGGCGCGGCGCTCCTGATCCTGGTGCGGCGGGTCCGCGGCCCCCGGGCCCTGGCCGGCGCGACCCGGGCCTGCGCGGCCGGCCTGGCGGGCTGCGTGGCCGCGGCGGCGGCCGGCACCGCCGCGGCGTCGCTGCTGAACGCCGGCGGCTTCGCCGTCAGCGTCGGGCTGTCCGCGCTGGTGTGCATCGTGATCGTGGCGGTGTTCGGCGTCATCGTGTGGAACTCCGACGGCGGCGACCTCCGCACCGTGCTGGCCCGTCTGCGCCCCGGTTCCTGACCCGGCCGCTGCGGCGGGCTAACCCGATCGTGACCGCGAACAGGTGAAGGCCCTCGATCTCGCCGGATGAGGGACTGGCGCCGTTGGGCGGGAGGGTGACGGCACGGATCTCGCGGCCGGGCACGATGCGGACGCTGGCCGCGAATACGCGAGCGGTCACCAGGCGGCGGCCGAACAGCCCGGAGGAGTTGAGGTAGGGCATGACGGCCGCGGTGCGGTTGGAGGGGCCGGGCCGCCCGAAGTAGTTGTCGAGGCGGAAGGTGTACTGGCTGGCGCCGCCGTCGGCGTAGTGGACGGTGCCGGTGCCGACGCGAGTGCCGGGGCTGGCGGCGCCGAGGAAACCCAGGCGGGTCCCGGTGCCGGACAGCCGGATGGTCTGGCCGAGGGCGAGGACGTTGTCGGGTTCCCCGGCGGGGCCGCCAGGCCAGGTGAAGCGGAGGCCGTCGCGGGTGAGGCGGGCGCCGGCGCGCAGTCCGGCGGCGGCCAGGGCCTCGCGGGAGTAGCTGTTGCCGAGGCCGTCGAAGCCGGCCGCGACCCTGCGGGCGTCGTTGCTGATGCCGGTGTTGTTGAACGCGGCGGCCAGCGACGGGTACTCGTGCGGGGTGCCGGTGGTGACGGCGAAGATGTGGGCCGCGTTCGCCGCGCCGGTTACCGTGCTGGACCGGTTGGGCAGCGTGACGGCGGTGACCCGGCGGCCGGGGTCGACCGGCACGGTGACCGCGTACACGTAGGCCTTCGCCGGAAGGTTTCCCGACGGGGTGTTGTAGGACGCCAGGGCCGCGGCCACGGCGAATTCCATGCCGGGCCCCTCGGACGCCGCCCCGTTCGTCCATCCGTTGAGGTAGGCCTGCTGGTACTGCGACGTCCCGTCGGCGTAGCGGATGATCAGGGTGCCGAAGCCCCCGAACCGGGTGCAGGCGGCGAGCAGCCCCAGCCGGGTCGCGCCGGGCCGGCCGGCGACGGCGACGGTCTGTCCCGATCCCAGGGCGTTGTCGGGCTGGCCTGGGCGAACGTCGGGCCAGGTGTATTCCAGGCCGTCGGCGGTGCGGACCGCCGCGCCGGGGGTGAGGCCCTCGGCGGCGAGTGCCTCGGCGGAGTAGGTGTGGCCGCGGCCGTCCAGGTCGCCGGCCGACGGGTCGCCGGCGGCGGTGATGCCCCGGTTGCTGAACGCGGCGGCCAGCGACGGATACCAGGTCCCGGCGGCCGCGGCCTCGATGACCGCTGCCGCGCTGGAGCCGGAGCGCGCGGCGGACAGGGTGACTCCGCCGGCGGATGCCTCCGGACCGGGGGGAGCCGCGGCCCGGAGGCTGGCGGACGCCGTTCCGAGGGCAGGGTGGGCGACGCGGACGGTGATGGTACCGGCCTGGCCAGGGAGGGTGCGGATCCAGACGGCGGCGGCGCCTCCGGCGTCGGCGAGGGCGAGAGGGCTGTCGCCCAGGAGGATGCCGGGCCCGGTGACGGTGACGGTGACGTCGCCGGGGACATACGGGCGGGTGTTGCCGTAGGCGTCGGCGGTGCGGATCTCCACGCGGGTGGCGTCGGTTCCGTCGGCGACCAGAGCGGTGTCGTCGGGGTCGACGGCGAGCCGGTCGCGGGAGGTGTCGGAGGAGAAACGGCGGGTGGCGGCGAGACGGCCGCCGAGGTAGCCGTCAATCCGCAGGTCGGGGCGGACGGCGCCGTCGACGGCGGTGAAGTCGGCGAAGGAGGGGGCGTGGGGGAGGTGAGGGTAGGCGGCGGTGTCGGGCGTCAGCGTCGCGAAGTGCTTTCCGCCGACGTAGGCCTCGAGCCGGTCGAGGTTGGAGCAGACCATGGCGGCGGAGAGGATAGTGACGGGATAGCTGTCGCCGAAGTGCCAGTAGAAGGCCGGCTCGATGACCGGCCGGCGGGCGGGATCGGCCTGGGCGCGGTAGATGGCCGCCCCGGGTTTGGGGACGCGGAACAGGTCGGCGACGCCGGTGCACTTCACCCCCTGCACGGACGCGGAGACCGCGTCCGACGGATAGTCGAAGCCGGACCAGGAGATCACGCCGCAGTACCGGGGGTCGGACCAGGCGTCGTTCAGGACCGCGGCGTGCGCGGAGGCCAGGCCCTGCTGAAGCTGCTGCGGGTCGGTCCGGCGGTAGGCGAGCGCCGGGCCGGATCGGCTGCCGACGGCCTCGGTGACGAGGTACGGCTTCCCGGCCGAGTCGCCGGGATGCTTGAGCGCGGCCTGGCGGAGCCCGTCCGGCCCGGTCCGGCTGGTGTAGTCGTGCCGGGCGAACACGTCGAACGGGAAGCCCGGCCCCCGGTCCGTCGCGTCGCCGCCGGTGGGCCGGGACGGGTCGAGGGAGTGCGCGAGGTGGTTGTAGCGGCGGTAGGCGGTGTCGTGGCGGCCGGCCTCGTTGGGCATGGCGCCCCAGATGACGACGGAGGGGTGGTTGCGGTCGCGGGTGATCATGGCGCGCAGGTCGGCGTAGGCGGCCTCGCGCCAGGCGGAGTCGCCGAGGTAGCCCCAGCCGGGGATCTCGTCCCAGACCAGGAGGCCGAGCTCGTCGCAGGCGTCGAGGAAGTCCTCGGACTGGGGGTAGTGCGAGCAGCGGACCGCGTTGCAGGCGAGGTCGTCGCGGAGGATCTGCGCGTCGCGGCGCTGGACCCGGGCCGGCAGCGCCGCCCCGGCGAACGGGTAGAACTGGTGCCGGTTGAGGCCGATGAGCTTGAGTCTGTTGCCGTTGAGGTAGAACCCGCGGGAGGTGAAGCGGGCTTCCCGGAACCCGGTGCGGACCCGGTAGTCGTGCAGCGGGGCCCCGTTGACCTTCAGCGTGACCACGGTCGTGTAGAGCTTCGGGTTCCCGGTATCCCACAGGGTCACGCCCTCCAGCCGGGAGAGCGTGACCGCCCCGGTCGCCCGCCCGGCCCGGCGGAGGGTGACGGGCGCGCTCGCCGAGGCGACCGTGCGGGAACCGTCGAGCAGGCCGACGGTGACGGACACCTGCCCGGCCGGGACGACGGCGGCGTCCAGGGTGTACTCGACGCGCAGCCGCCGGGCGGAGTCGTCGAGCACGTTCTCGGGCCGGGCGAACACGTCGTCCACGAACACCTGCGGCACGACCCGGAGCCGGGCGTCCCGGTAGACGCCGCCGGGCTGCCAGAAATCGATGCTCCGCGGATTCTGCGGGGCGGGCCGGTTCGGCGGCACGTTGATGGTGAACGCCGAGTCGAGGGTCAGGTCGAGGGTGTTCTCCCCTGCGGCCAGGCGGTCGGTGAGTTCCCACCGCGCGGGCAGGTAGCCCCCGGCGTGGCGGCCGAATTCATAGCCGTTCAGCGCCGGGGTGACGCTGGTCATCGCGCCCTCCAGGTCGAGGAACACCCTCATCCCGCGCGCCTGCGCCGGGAGCGGGAACCGCTTTCGGTACCGCCACTTCTTCTGCCAGGTCTCCGGGTTCCAGTTCCGCCACGACAGCGGCGTCACCGT
>Ga0131853_10001920_pt1 | contig 37084 bp, 29 predicted proteins | sample TergutLab28metaG_FD_92764 | JGI IMG/M metagenome (GOLD analysis project Ga0131853, IMG submission 92764) | Labiotermes labralis P1 segment gut microbial communities from Petit-Saut dam, French Guiana - Lab288 P1 (version 2) (version 2) | ecosystem: Host-associated > Arthropoda: Insects >... | reverse complement strand
GTTACTGCTGGGTAGGTCTCCAAGGTGCCGAAGGTTACGCCGGTGCCTACAAATGCCACTACTGGCTGTAGAGCTGGGTCGCCGCCATTTCCGTGGAACAGCATTGCGAATGGTTCTTCGTTACGTGTCCAGCGCGCGAAGAACATACGCGGACTATCATAGGTAAATGGATCAATGCTGTCTAAGGTTACGCCGCCGGTCACTGCTGTGAACCAATCTACGAAGGTATGGTGCGTACGTACTGGCTCATCTAGATCATCCATGCGGAGGACATAGTTACCTGTTGCTCTGTCTAGATCTCCTAAGATCGGTTGACGTGCTGGGGTACCTTCATTGCCGTAGAATCCGACCACGATGTATCGTACGAGTGGCTCTGTCGTGTCTTCATCCCACTGGGCCCATACGGTGCGTGGGCTGCCGAATACTTGCCACTCTGTATCCGGTGCAATGATACCGCTATCGCCGTCTTCGTCTGCTGACCAGCCGAGGAATCTGTGTCCAAGCGGATGTACTGGACGTTGTACCACTGGATTTGTATCCAAGGTACCGAAAGTCGTGTCTGAGCGAATCCAAACTGTTACCGCTTGGTTATTCGGATCTCCGCCGTTACCCATGAAGTTCATCTGTACCGGTACTGGCGGATTCGGATCTTCATCGCCCCATACTGCGTAGACAACTAGGTACTCTGTATCTACTGTCCACAGATCATCGTTGTCAATTACTGTGCCGTTTGGTGTGCGTGACCAGCCGAGGAACTCATAGCCATCTGGATGCACTGGTCTTACGACACGCGGATCCGTGCTGTTTGCTACCAAAGTACCAAATGGTGTGCCTTCGTCAGCGATTTGAGCTATTACGAGTTGCTCTGCCGGGAGGCCGCCGTTACCGACGAACCACATACCGATGCGGGTGCCTTCTCTCTCCCAACGCGCGTAGAATCTGTAGCTTGCCGCTGCGATGTTGCCTGGCATATCTTCTATGTTGCTGTCATACGGGAAGTCTGGTAATTGATACCAGCCGATGAAGACATAGCCATCACGCTCTGGAGCTTCTGGTGCGCCTGTTGTTACAGGTCTTTCATTGAAGTTCTCCCATGACAGGCCGGGTGCTGCAAAGCGATCTACTTGCGTCGCTACGCGATCACCCCATGCGCCGCCGTTTGGAAGGAAGGTGATTGTTGTCGTGTCGTCTTCATGTCTCCACTGTGCATGGATCAGAGTTGGGCCGGTTTTTGATAGAATGTCGCCTTCTAGTACAGGTATGCCGTCTGCGGTTTGCCAACCGATAAACTCATAGCCGCCTGTACGTGTGAGCGTTTCATTCAGGAATGGAGTATAGGTGCCGTCTGGTACGAATACTTCTCCTTCACTCCAGTCCCAATACCCATGTATCTCATGATGCAATGAGCCGAAGAAGATCGGGCCATACTCTTCGAAGTCTGTATGGTTCGGACCGACTGCCGGATTTCCTTCTGAAGTTTCAGCCAGATGTCCGAGGATCGGCTGGCGAATGAATCCGCCATGAGCCTGGCTCCAGCTCCGGTCGATCGCCCCGTCTAGGTCGGTGTGCGGCGCATTGCCGTAGAAGCCGACTGCCACATGATCCGGCATCGGATCGTGACGCGAGATAGCTATGCTGGCGCCGTCTGCTAGGTCAGTAAGCCACACTGCATAGAGTACACCTCGGCCGCTCCACCAGTTCCATGTGCGTGTTCCATTTGCATGGAATATTAGGTTGCCTAGTCCAAGGTAATGCCTAATGCAACAGCACGCAAATTCTAACGGTCTGTTCGGGCCGCGATCTACTACCGCATTTTCTGGTACCCATCCCCAGTTATTGAGGAACCAGTCTTCGACTTCGTCTAAAGAAAATGTTAAATGCGGATATGTTGCCCAACCGACAAAGCGGTAGCCATCTGGATGCACCGGTCTCTCTATGACCGGATCTGTGGCCATTAGTCGATTCTCTTGACCATTGTTTGCCCATCCACCACAACAGCAAGTGAATTCATCCGCTTCCCAAGTGGATACAAGCTGATCTGCCGGGAGGCCGCCGTTGCCAACGAACCATAGGGCTTGCGGATCCCAATTGTTATCACGTTCCCAGTCAGCCCAGAAGACGCGGTCTTCATGGGGATCTGCCGCTGTCAATACTAGCGGTTTGCCCTCTTCTACCCGTACACCGTCTTCTGCGACAGGTTCTGTGTACCAGCCGAGCAGGTTCCAGTTATTGCGAAGCTGAATGTCAGCACCCCAAGGCGCATGATAACCATCTGTACGCAACCATGGTTCTACTGCAAGCGGATCATGCAGGTATCCGAGGCCGAGTGCACCGAAGAATGTTGGATTTGTAATGTCTTCCAAGTGACCAATCAACGGTTGGCGGTATACATTCATGTTGTGATGTTGTGATTGCCAGCTCCACGCCCAAGGATCTGGTAAGTGTTGTCTTTGGGTGCCCGTATTCGCGTGGAAGCCAAGGGCTACAACATGGGGGAGCTCTTCATGCCTTGTTTCATAGATCGTCGGTCTGGCTCCGCTGCTTAGGAAGGTGCCGCTTAGGACAACACTGTCAAGCTCGATGTCGAGCATCATGAAGCGATCCCATACGCCTTGACCTAGGGCTTCGTCCAGAATCTCAATTGTGTTTGCAACACTTACTCTTACGCCGGTAGGTGTCTCATACACATCCAGTTGGATATCGTATCTGTTCCAGCTTCCTAAGAAGTTGGTTGCAACCGCTCTATGGGCATCGCCGCTTCTTGCAAAGCTTGCCACGATATCGAAGACGCGGAAGTATCTTTCTCCGTTGGAATCATAGAAGACATGATCCCAAGTAAGGCCGGGGATGTCGTAAGGAAGTTCTATTCCTGGGAGGCCGCGGGCAAGGAGACGCGTCTCTAGCCGTAGCGCATCGCTGGCTGGTAGGTATGGTACAACGTCGATGGCGAATGATTCCGTCATCGCGTCATAATTCCCTACTACGATGTCAAGGGGAGCGCCCCAATCTGCATAGATTTGACTTGAATCCCAAACTGCACGGAACACGGTGTTTTGCTCATTCCAGTATAGGCCGGCACCGAAATCGTCACCATTGCAGCAGCAATAGCCCATTAGCTCGTTGTTATACCATTCGCTTCCTCTATCCGGCGTCCATCCGAGGAAGACGTAGCCATCTGGATGCACCGGACGCACCACGCGCGGATCTGTGGCCAATTCGTCAAATCTATTGTCTCCGTTGTACATATCGTGCCAAGCAGAGACAAGCTGATTCGCCGGATAACCGCCGTTGCCGTCAAACCAGAGGGCAACCGGATGGTGGTTTTCCATGATACGGTTCCAGTTCGCCCAGAAGTAGCGCGGATTTGTGGAAGTTCTGCCGTGGGCCGGTAACCAGTCTGAAGCTAGATCTGTTGTCCAGTTCATACGTGTGCCGTCTGCGGCGATTCTGTTGTCGTACCAACCGTCAAAGACGAAGCTCGGACGAGCTGCTTCCGGCACAGTGATGTGACGGATAACCGCATTAGAATTCCACGACCCGCCGCCGTCAACGACTGTTGTTCTTTCATCCACAGAAGCTTCTGCAAGAGTCAGACTTGCGCCGCGGCGGAATGCCCATGGCTGACGCATTGGATTCGCGCCGCCGCCGTTGCCCCAGAAGCCGACAGTTTCGTAGTCTGGCTTTGGAACATGAGTCGGAACGAAGTTACGTCCGGCAACTAAATTAACACAGCAGCATCCGCTGTTCATAAAGCTCGGGCTGGCCCATACGGCGTGTACAACTGCATTGCCAAATCTGTTGGCGCGACCCGTTGAAGCGCCATCCTGCCAATATCGATCCCATCTCGTCCATGGCATATCCGCTGGGATTGGTACATTGCCTTGGGTGAAGCAACAGGTGTTACACGTTCCAAAATTGTTTACTTCTGTCGGGTTAAATGACCAACCGATAAAGGTATAGCCCCTCGGGTGAACCGGAATGGTTACTGCTGGATCTGCACTGATCTCGCCGAAGCGGATCTGGCGGACACCAAACGATCCAGGATAGTCACTCATCTCATCGCAACTACGGCATCTAATGCGCCCGTCGTCGTCGGCATTACATGGTCCCCAGCCGTACCACATGTGATCGCACCACTGCATTGATTGGCAATTGGTGCATGTAAACCAAGTCGTTGTGCATCTTCTACCCAGAACCTCCGGATTCAGATAGGTTGTGATGACTTGCTCTGCTGGATAGCCGCCATTACCGGAGAACCACATACCCATTGGGCCTGTGTATTTCGGATCCGGCTCCCAACGAGCCCAGAATTCGGCGCCGTCATAGGCCATGGTGAGCGCCCGGCCGTTTTCAATACGCTCGCCGTCACGCCAATCTGGTGTTGTGTACCAGCCGGCAAAGCGGTAGCCTACCAGCCCCGGAATCCAAGGACAGTGGCAGTCTCCCCATGTAGGAGCGTTGCCCACGATGTAGCTACACCATGATACATGCTCTTTTGCAGATGGATTAATCGGACGGTTTAGTCTTGTAACTGTGTCTCCAGATAGTACATTAGCTCTGAAGGAATCCCAGAAAGTCGCACCTGGATAGACCCCTACCGCGATTGGCTGACGCGTTGGCAGACCGCCGTTCCCGTGGAAGGCAAGGGCTGCAACGTTTGGCATCGGATATGGATCTGTCGGTGGATGCGGGCCTGGATCTGGATCAATGGTATCCGTATCCCAGCGTGCGTAGAATACGCCTCTGCCTGGGAGTTGCCCTGTGGTAATCAGGCTGTCTTCTGTGAAAATCGCGGATCCGCCGGTTGGTTGTATGCTCTAACCGAGGAAGGTGTAGCCGCTCGGGTGAACCGGCTGTGCAAAGCCCGGATCTGTCGGCATGTCGCCGAAGCGGAGGTTGCCGGCCCAGTCTCTGCGCACTGCCACAACCTGCTCGGCAGGATAGCCGCCGTTACCGACGAACCACAAGCCTTGGATGCTAGGCGCAAAGCGTGCGTATAGATTACGCGTTAGATCTGGTGTTACATTGTGAGTGCTCAGGACACGGCCTACGGTTGGGCTGCCGCTTGGTGAATCAAACCAACCGAGGAAGTCATAGCCGACACGCGTCGGCGCTGCCCATGCTGCGTTGACTAGCTGATCTTGCGCATTGAAGGCTTGGCTATAGAAGTGCCATGCTTGGTTTTGGATTGTCCGGGTATGTGTGTTATCACCCCAGCTTGTGTCTGGGCCTGGGATAAATGTCACAACTTGTCTTGTGCCCGGCTGATAGTTTGGCGTCCAACGCGCCCATAGTGTACGAGAGTAATTGACCGTTGGCGTTGTGTGTACGACTTGGTAGCCACCGTCAACCGGCGTTGTCCACCAGCCGGCGAATGTGTAATCCAAGCGTGTCGGATTGCCTTGGCGCATGCTGTTATCTGTATGGGCAGGCGGTGTAGGCAAGGCCACCACTACGTTGGCTGTGGTGAGCGCGGTGTTTAGATGTGTGTGTCCAGGCCCATATCTAACGGTACGAACCGCTGTGATTCTGTTATTGGCCACATTGTTTTGGTTTACGGTGAAGTAACCGCCGTTTGCATTAAAGGTTACTTGATGCGTGACCGGCTCAAAGCGCGCGTACAAGATGCGGGTTTGTGTTCTTGTTACAGGGTCACTGAAGAGCACTTGCTCGCCGCCTGTTGCCGCGGTGAACCAGCCCACAAAGGTATCCCCTTGCGGATGTACAGGGCGTGCTTGGTTTTCTAATAGAGTTATTGAATCTACCAAGTTGCCCGCTTCATTAAAGGCTTGGTTATAAAGACCCGTACTTCCGTCAATTTGGATCGTACGTGTTACCGGAGGTGTAGGTGATCCCGGCCATGTGGCACCTGAGCCCGGAGGCACACGGAATTCTACAACCTGATGTGTAAATCTCCATTGGGCATGCAAGGCATGCATCGAGCTGCTTACGACCTGTGTCGTATCATATACACGGGTGCCGCCTGATGCTTCCGTGAACCAGCCAATGAATTCGTAACCGCCTGTATGGTACGGACGTAGGCGGAACGGATTCCGTAAGTCGCCGTTTGCCTCGATGACTTGTGAATAGGTACCGCTTGTGCTTGCGAGGCGACGGCTTGGGAATATGTTTGGGAATATGCCTATTATCGGCCCTTCACCTGGAGGCCATTGGCCGCCGTTTGCGTTGAAGAGGACATCTATAGTTCCCCAGCGCGCATATAGAGTGCGGACTAGGTCATCTGATACGTCATCGGTAGACAGTACGCGGGTACCAGCGCCTGACGGCGTAGTGAACCAGCCCAAGAAGGTTTGAGTACCGTTGGTTGGGTGCGGTAGGTTTTCTACCAAGGTTGTTTCGTTTACCAGATTATCAAACTGGTTAAACGCATTGGCATAGGTGCCGCCCTGATTCAGGGTCGGGATCCGGCGTGTCGGATGCTCTGTGAGTCCGCCTTGCCATACACCGCCGTTGGCGTTGAAGGTAACTGTTTGATAGTAAGCTCTCCAACGGGCCCATAGGGTGTGCAGATTGGTGTTAAAGGCCGTGTCATTGTTCACACGAGTGCCCGTTCCGCTGGCTTGTGTGTTGTACCAGCCAAGGAATTCGCCGTCTGGGCTTGTTGGATGCCCAAGATCGGTGTTCACCAAATCTCGGTTATTCGCATGAATCGCTTGTCTAAGATCGCCAGGGCCACCGGAGTGTCCCGGTGCAAAGACAGCTCTGGTTGGATGCGGTGCGCCGCTTGGAAGTTCGGTAAAGGCACCACCGTTCGGATTGAAGGTGATGTTCAGACCATAGTTGGCTCTGATCTGGATACGCGGCACTATGACATATGTCTCCATATCCCACTCTGGACCGGCTCCATCGTTTGTAAACCAGCCGAGGAAGTGGTATCCGCCGGGGCGGATTGGGTTCCCTGGTCTCCGTACAAGCGGAAGCTGGGTATTGTAACGTACCTCTTCTACGATCGGGAGGATCCAAGTGCCGATCACACCACCGTTTAGATTAAATGTAAGTTGGCTATACCATTGGGCGTAAAGGTTCATCGGTCTTGGGATCGGCGTGTTGTGTGCATCGAAGAGCGGGAACGCTGCGCCCATATTTGTTGGATGGGTACGCCAGCCCCTGTGCAACCACTCGCCGCGATATGCGTCAGGCGCTGTCCGGCCGAGGAAGTCGTAGGCATCTAATTGACCGAAGGTGCCGTCCGGCAATACCGCGTGGGGCGGGGTGCTGGAACGAAGCTCACCGTTGTTGCCGAAGAATAATACGTCAACAAGCCATCTGGCATAAAGTGTCCGGCCTCTGCCGACTACCTGACCTGGACCTGTTTGCGTACCAAATCTGTCATACCAGCCGCCGAATGTAGGCACCCGGTGAATGGTACAATTCACTGCACAACTTGCGTCACAGTCGTATGCCGGCCAAACTGGATCTGGCGGCCAAGCATCCCCTGGTGTTCCGCCAAAGGCAACGTCACGGAATCTATTTTCTGGGAGAATCGCCGTCATTGGCGCTCTGCCTGGGTTGAATACGATGTAGCTTGACCAAATCGCATATACTTCCTTTGGTCTGTTTACAAGTGTAGTTTCGCTGAACCACGTACCTTCACAGTTCGTACACTCAGTACAGCTACCGTCAACCGCTACATATCGGCATGTGTTAAAACCGGCAAGGGCAGCACCGCTAAAGTAAAGCAGAGGCCAGTTTGAGATGGTTGGGAATGCCAATTGGACGGTTTCCGGTGTGCCTGGATGTGTGTGACTTGTTAGAATGGAATGGTTATTTGCAATCTGGAATTCTACATGGTGATCGTACGACCCCGCTCCTAAATAAGGATGGTGGTTTGAGTTAAATCTGACCGTGTACATCCACTGGGCGTAAATGTCCATATGAGCAAAAACAGGTGTGTTATTGTCGAACTCATAACTTCTGCCCCATCGGTCGGTGTTCCAGCCGATGAAGACGCTTGGAGTCAACGGATTCTCATACGGAATCGGCGGGATGAATGGACGCAGGTGAAGATCCCACTCTTGATTTGTGACTGTTGCATGCGTCAAAGGCAAGATGAAGCGTGTGTTGAGATGGTTTGTGAGAACAGGAGCTGTTGGATTTTGTACGTCTTGTCTAATGCCTTCCATGAGTAGACTTGTGAAACCGACACCGATTGGGTGGACTCTTGTTTGTCCGATTTCTTCTACGTGGAAAACGTTAGCTGGTTGTCTATTGAATGGAATTCTGCCCCAGATTGTTGAGCTGTTGCCATGGATCGTTAGATTTCTGAGAGGTACCCATTCTGCATAGACCGTTATGTTTGCGGTTAGGAATTGTGATGTCCCATTTGCCGCGGTAGTAAACACGGTATTATGTCCAAAATGCTCTGCTCCGCCCGGTGTTCTTCTCCAGCCGACAAAGACATAGCCGTCCCTTGTAGGGTGCTGCGGCATAAGGGTAGCGCCAACAGTTGTACTTGCACCAGCTACTCTTTGCTCATGGATTGCGGCGCCATTGGGGAATTCGCCGCCCATCGCATCGAAGTTTACAATATGCTGCAGCCAGCGTCCGTAGTAACGCAAGTAAGGGTTCATGTAGTCTCCGCTCATGATGTCTCTTGTCATCATGGTACGGGGAACTTGACCTGATGCGTTCTGGAGCAAGGGACGCATGGCCGGATCAGTCGGGTTTTGACCCGCTGGGATATTTTCAGTCCACCAGCCGCCCCAAGTATAGGCTACAGGACCCACACCAGTGGCGTTCGCCGTCATGCCGGCAGGGTTGTTGATCCAAGTAACGGCACCTGTGTTGGTTGTAACAGCAGGGAAAAAAGCGGCATACTCGTTTTGGCGTACCACACGAACCCGCTCGGCTCTGACGTTGCCAGTGAAACCAATATGAGGCTCACCGAATGCTGTTTGGGCCGCCCATGTCCCGCCTGTCGGCGGTTGGAAGTTGGAGTTAAAGGTGATCGGGAATCCGGTCCAGCGCGGATATAGTGTAATGTCGCCGGTGACGATTGTGTTACCGGTGAATTCCCATACATCAGCTACAGGGATCTGCAATCTGTCTGCCGCGTCCTGGGGTTCTTCACCGGGCCACATTTGCACAGTCCACCAGCCGCCGAATACATAACCGGTGCCGGTTTCATGAATTGCAGTCGCAGCTGCCCCCGCACGGTGAGCCGGTCTTCTGGGGAAGGAGCCGCCGTTCGTGTTGGTGCCGCCGTTTGGCATGGTTACACCGCCGGCCTCGTTAATGGAGACGCCGACTTCTGTGACACGAACACGGGTCAGGGTGTTCCAGCCTTCGTGCGGGTATATGTTGTTTGGAGTTATACAAGCATTCCAAACCGGTTGACGGCTTAGAATCGGATTATACGCTTGGAAGGTTACTCTTGCAAGCTGAACCTCACTCCAGCGCGCAAACACTGTGCGGTTTCCGCGGACAGGGGTGTCACTGGTGAATTCGTATACTTCTACGCCCAAACGAATCGCCGCTTCTTCCGGGGTTTCGTTGTCTTCCATATTTACATTCCACCAGCCAAGGAATTCAAATCCAAGGCGGTGGGGTTCGCTTGGCAGACCGGGCTCGACAGGGTCGCCGGCCATCGTGATGCCGGTTACAGGTATGCTGGCGCTGTTGGTGGTTGCGTCCATCCCGTGATAACGCAGAGTGGGATCTCCGCCGTCCGGGTTTTCCGCGCCTTCTCTAATGTCTCTGATGAGACTATAGCCAACATAGCTAACTGAATTTCTTCCCTGCGGCATACCGCGGGTTGTGTGGAAGTGGACTCTGTATACCCAAGAAGGATATACGGTGAAGTCTGCGTTGTTTGCTGCAGTTGCAACGTAAAGTCTTGCATACCGCGCATTGGTATGACCGAAGGTTCTAAACGGCAGACCTAGACGGCCTACACCATCTTCATAGTCGCGCCACCAACCTGCAAAGGTTACAGGTATTGTTTCATTGTTTCTGAGCTCTACTTGCGGTGAGGCGTTGAAGTTGTGCATTTCCGTGCCGCGAAGGGCCGGATCCCAGCCGGACGGCCACATGCCGCCGGGGAGACCGTCTTCGTGGGCTTGGTTCAAGAAGTGTGTAACAGCATTCGTAGATGTGGGAAGGCTCGTGTCTGGAACGACGAGTCTTTCGTTATGCCAGTTTGTGTGCTCAGTAAAACCGTTATTCGGTCTGCCCGGCATCGCCGGCGCAAATGTGACCGTAATCGGATCTCTCCGCACCCAGTGGGCATACATGTCTACGTTTGCAACTGCTGTAGAAGGTATGGTAGTCTGAATGGTCTGCGGGTGCAGAGGTGTATGGTTTGTAATGTAAATCGGAACTGATGCCGCTGGGAAGGGAAGATGCGTGGTTCCGGTCATCCCAATGGTTGCGAACCCATCGTGGAAGGCATCCACAATATGGGACTGCATACCCGCATATCCGCCCGGATTCCGTACCGGGAAGAGGATCGGCTGATAATTCGCCCAGGCGGGGTTTTCCGGACGGAGGGGACGAATCGGCTGGGGCTCATAGGTCCAGCCTCTGAATATAAAGCCCGCTCTGTTGTTGGAGTTGCCCGGCACATAAGTCTGAGTGCCCATTACAGCAGGTGCGGCAGGCAGTGTGTTCCCTCGGTTCATCTGATATATGCTTGCGCCAGGAGGCCGGGTGCTTGCTGATCCGACAGTAGCGATCGCCCCACCTGTGCCGTTGGGGTTTTGCCGAAGGGTATTGTTCCTTGCCCAGCGGGCGTAAAGAGTTACATTGTGATAGATCGGTGTTGCTCCGGTAACGCGGGTTGCATAAGGCAATGTAGCGGTAAACCCTCTGTTCTCGACCGGTACCGCCTGCTGGCCTGTTATCCCTGCCGGACGGTCAGGACAGGGCAGATACCAGCCAAGGAAGGTGAAGTTTGTTCTCGTCATTGGGGCGCCATTGACAAGCCCAAAGGTGGGGATGGAATTGTCCGTGGGCCACTGTATGCCCGGGGTGGCATTCACCGTTGCTCCGGCTGGCAAGGTACGCGGTCCGAGTTGCCATACATCGTTTGGATTCTGTAGATCCGAATTCTGGTATGGCACCTGCGACACGATCCAGCTTGTGAAGGTATTGGGATGGAATCGCACAGTGGCGTTCCACTGGGCGTAAACCTGAAGGGGTGCTGCATCGGTGTTGTTCTCTACCACTGTGTCCATGGTAAATTCCGTGCCCGGCAGTCCCTCTGGTGTTGTGCTCCAGCCGCGGAACTGACGATCACCGACTACGGTTGTGTTTGACACCATTGCTGGTCCCAGTGCTTCTCTGTCTATAATGAACATGGTGTTCGGAGTCGTTGGGAACGCAGTTCCGTCCGCTCTTGGCGGCAGATAGTGTGCGCTCCAGTCGTTACCGGGGCTGAATCTGTTCAAGAGATGCGGATGCGTAGAAGAATCGTGGATGCCAAGACTCTCCCTCGTCCGGCGGTAAGGCGTCCAGTTTTCCCGTGTCTCATCAAAGGCGCCACCATTTTCGTTAAAGCGCACCAAATTAATGCCCAGAAACTCCCAGCGAGCGTGGGCGATCATGCTGTAGTAAAGGGGAGTATCGTAGAACAGCATTCTAACTACAGTATTATCCGGACCAACTACAGCTCCGATTGGGTACGGCTCTCTGCTATTTTGCGATACATTGTACCACCCGTGGAAAGTAAAACCGGGTCTGGTCGGATTCTCCGGCCAAATCATACCATAGGCTTCATCCACAGAGAATCCAGTCCGCACGCTACGGGGAGAGAAGTCTGTCGGATCGCTTGGATCGTGATCCAGCGGATCCGCCGGTACATTCAGTATTGCCCCGTTCCCTTGGAACTCGAGGAGTACACCCCACTGGGCATATACTGTGATCTCCGGATCATTTACCACTGTGGTAGCGTTTAATCTGCCGACAAATCTACCGGCAACGCCGCAGTTCAAACTGGGAGCCGGCGGAATCGCAGGGAGTAGATTGCCATTCCCATCTACGGGAGCCGGATTACCCGCATCATAGCAGTCAATCCCATCACAATCAAAGTCGCCTTGCGGACAGGTGTGCCAATAGAGGAAGGCACGGCCCATCATAGACGGTCTAACCGGCATGTTACCCACGCCAACTGTCCCATTGTCTATCGTCGGACGTCTATTCTGCAATGGCAACTGCGTACCGCCATTGGGATGGAAGTTAACTGTACGCCCGGCTACGAGCGGCATGATCTCCACTAAGCCGAGGGGCTTGATGTTCTTAATATATGCCTCTAGCGACGCATCTGCTGCGTCGCTCTGTGTCATATATTCCTCTTCTTCCGATGCTGGAGGGCCTCTGGTGTCCTCCGCATCGGCTGGCTCTGTGGCCATGTAAGCTGGCTCTGTGCCCGCTACTGCATCGTCACTGCCCACAAACAAGTTGCGGAACCAGTCGGCGATGCGTCCGAAGAATCCGGGGTCATCCGGGTCACCCGGGTCACCCTGTTCATCGGCAAGCGCTGCTGCCGCCTCTCTAGCTTCTACTCCGGTCGACGGCGCTGGTGCGGGCTCATTGTCAAAGCCCCAAGCCGTCGGCGGAACGATTGTTAGCAACATACTGAACAATATGAGCATGGCTAACACTTTCTGTAGATTCTTACTTACACATAGTTTCGCAAACATGGCACAATCCTCCTGAAATGGTTCTTGCTTAAAATTGGTACATGATTGAGGACAACCTTCATCCTCAATCATTATTTTACTTTGTCGTGTTTGTTTCCAGATGCTTCTCTCTTGAAAATCTTGCTTTGTTAATTTTTCGTTAATTTTCTATTAATATTTGATTTACATAATTGCATCCCATTCATGTAATAGCATCCCTGAAAATACTTTCTTTTCGATGCCTTTCGTTCCCATAATAGCATCCATATAAAATTTCTTTTCACGTGTCATGTATTACGGAATGATCACTTTACACTATACTCGCTTTTTTTGTTCATGTCAACATCTTTTTTATATTTTTGTCATTTTTTTGTCACATTCTTGTGGAAAACTAGTTTTCATGTAGAGATGCATCCCCTACATCTAGTATGAGACACCCCAAATGACCATGCAATCCGACGGCTTTCGACAAACAAGGCAGGCATCGCCTACTTGTTCTTGCTCAAAGGGGATATTTCGGCTGGTGATGGCATAATCGGCTTTCATTTTTTCCTCACAGGCACGATCGCCGCACCACATGGCTTTGACGAAGCCGCCTGTCGATCCGATAATCTCCGCTGCTTTTTCGGCGGTTTTGGCTGTATAAGTGTTTTGCTCTAGGTTCGCCTTCGCGCGGGCGAACATCGCCGTATGGACGGCCTCTAGCCCTGAGACAACCTCGGCTTCCAGATTATCAAGGGAAACAGTAATCTTCTCCCCACCGGTGCGGAGGGCTAAAATACACTGATTCTGTTCGATATCCCGGGGTCCCATCTCCAGACGGAGGGGGATGCCTTTCATTTCGTGTTCAGCAAACTTCCATCCTGGGCTTTGATCAGAGTCATCCAACTTCACACGGATGCCTGCCTCACGGAGGCGATCCAAAATTGCCCTCGCTTTGTCCAGAACACCTTCTTTGTGCATGGCAATGGGGATAATCACAACTTGGGTAGGCGCAATCTTCGGCGGGATGACCAGACCGGAGTTATCGCCATGGGTCATAATCAGGCCGCCGATCAGACGGGTGGAGACCCCCCAGCTGGTCTGATGGCAGTGTCTAATCTTGTTGTCTTTGTCGGTAAAGGTAATATCAAAGGCTTTGGCAAAACCATCTCCGAAGTAATGAGAGGTACCCGCTTGGAGCGCCTTTGTGTCGTGCATCATGCATTCAATGGAATAGGTATCCATGGCGCCGGCAAATTTTTCCTTTTCTGTCTTTTGGCCTTTGATGACAGGCATGGCAAGATAATTCTCTGCCACGTCTGCGTAGATGTCTAACATTTGCAATGTTTCTGCTCGGGCTTCCGCTTCTGTGGCGTGGACAGTATGTCCCTCTTGCCAGAGGAATTCCCGATGACGCAAAAATGGGCGCGTCTGTTTCTCCCAGCGGAGCACGCTGCACCATTGGTTATAGAGTTTTGGCAAATCTCGCCAAGAATGGATGATTCTGGAATAGTGGTCACAGAACAAGGTCTCTGATGTGGGGCGGATACAGAGCCGTTCTGTGAGCTCCTCGCTGCCGCCATAGGTGACCCACGCCACCTCCGGGGCAAAGCCCTCTACGTGGTCGCTTTCTTTTTGCAATAAACTCTCGGGAATGAGAATTGGCATGGAGACATTCTCATGATCGGTCTCTTTGAATTTACCGTCTAAAGCGGCTTGGATATTTTCCCATAGGGCATAGCCATAAGGTCTGAGGACATAAAATCCTTTTACACCGGAGTAGTCGATGAGTTCCGCTTTCCGTACCACGTCTGTGTACCACTGGGCGAAATCGACTTCCATGTCGGTGATCTGTTCTACTTGTTTTTCCTTTGCCATTTCGAAAATGCTCCTTACCTATCTGTGTATAAACTCGCCCTTTATTCCTGCAGAGAATCCCCCTGCATAAACTCTGAGAGCGGCTTTTCCTCTTGGATGTATTGAAACCATCGAATATTACTCTGAACAAAATGGATGCCATAGTAAAGTGTAGACATTGTAAAGTAGTTGGCACGCTCTTGATCCGAGCAGCCTTTTTCTACTGCTTGGAGTTTCCGCAATATTTGCTGGTTATGCCGTTCATATTCCTGAAGCTGTTGTTTGCGTATATCCGCAGGCAACTGATCGAAAAAATAAATGCGAGCCAGTAGAGATCCTGAGCTGAAATTTGAATCAAAAGGGGCTGCGAGCCACTCCAGAAAAGCTTTCTTGCCAAGTTCGGTTGCCCGATAATATTTTTTTACTCTGTCTCCATGGGACTCTTCCGTCATGGTTAAGTATTCTTTGTCGGTAAGTTTCTTCAAGGCCGGGTATAAGCTTCCATAACTCGCTTTATAATAAAATCCGATTCCGGTCTCGATCTCTTTCTTGATATCATATCCGGTTCGTGCCTCGCCCAGAACCATTCCCATCGCAATGTAATCAAGCATCTCTTCACCTTTAATGTATCTGTTGGATATATTTTATCGATGCATTCGTGTTTTGTCAAGCAAAATTTATTGCATTATTGTACTATATGAACCTAAACTAAGATTCTTGCCTATACTAGAGAAACTATTTTGGAGTATTTACTATGCAAGATCTAAAATTCTACTGTAAGCCCGCACAAGGGGAGCGGATTGAGACTGCACTCACCATCCCGCTGGATACATCCTCTGCCATCCACGGTGTGCTGACTGATCCGGATGGAGCTCCCATACCCGCTGTCTTGGTGCTGCTGTTTCAGATTGTGGAAGATACGCCGCCTGCCTTGATCGCACAGATCATGTCTGATGCAGAAGGGCATTTTGCTTTTGGCGGACTCGTGGGTGACACTCTTTATCAAATCAAAATTTTTCAACAAAACACACGGGTACGGACATTGGACCTTCCTTCTTAATCTGCCACCACCTCCTGCCGGAGACTTTCGAGGAGCTCTAACAAGGCTTCTGGGTCTAAGTCTTCTGTCATATTGATGCGGTTTAATCGAAAGAGGCTCTCCGGTTTCCTCTGTTCTATTATATTGATGCCCACATGAGTTGCCAAGGTCACTCTAATACCTAGCTCTTGCAAGATCGCCTCAGATTGCTCGCAGTAGTGTCCGTATGGATAGGCAAAGACTAAAACCTCTCTACCTAACTCTGCTTGGATGATTTGCCTGAGACGTTCAAAATCTGCAATGAGGGCTTCTCTGTGTTCTTCCGGACTTTCGCCTTCCATCGGCAGCACACCATAACGCCATGGTTCCTCCGGATCTCGGTGCCATCTGTGCATGTCGTAGGAGTGGTGTCCGATTTGGATCACACCTCGCTCTACCCACGGACGGACTTCGTCCCAAGTAAAGTGGGGAATGATGGGGATGTCTGTGTGTCTGTATGTATCCCGTCCGCGGGAGATGCCGATGACGCTTATGATGGCAGTTTTACTAAGTTCTTCCAAAATCGGTGCCGCCAGTTCTAAGTTTGAGCGATAGCCATCGTCAAAGGTAATCACGATGGGATTCGGCGGCAAAGGTGCGCCAAGGTCTACGAAGGCGATCAAGTCGTCAAATGTGACGGTTTCAAATCCCGCTTCCTGTAATGTCTCCATTTGGATGCGTAAGGCTTCCGTTGAGATAATCGCGGAATTGCCGTATACTGGTTCTTCCCTGACATCGTGATACATGAGCACGATGACCTCTTTGCTTTGCGGCACCTCTGGTGATGTATTACAAGCTGTCAGCAACAAAAACACAAGCAAGGCGCAGATGCCCACTATAATATATCTTCTATTACGCATTCGCACCTCCCTTACAGATTTACAATATGGATGGACTTGTCCTCTTTAAAAAACTGTGCTTCCCTATTTTGGCAGGTAAAGAGGAGAATCTGCCGTTTTTCTGCAAGCTCCTTTAATAAGGTAAGAGCACTGCCCAAGCGTTGGTCGTCGAAACTGACGAGCGCGTCGTCTAAAATAATCGGACAGGCTCGCTCTGCCGGGAAGGTTAGGTCGCAGATCGCGAGGCGGAGAGCTAAGTATACTTGGTCGATTGTGCCGCCAGATAAGTATAGGATGTCACGGCTCACACTTTCTCCCCCGCGTTCGGCGCTGGGGCTTAGGTTTTTGTCAAATACAACACGCTTATACTGTCCCTCGGTGAGGCGTTCTAAGTAAGCACCCGCCTGTTTACCAAGGAGGGGAGAGAATCGGGCGCCGATTTCGGCATCTGCTTCTGTGAGCACCTCCATTGCGAGTGTGAGTGCATCATATTGTTTGTTCAGCTCCTTGCGCCTTGCTTCCAAGGTCTTCTGCTTTGCACCTAGTATGACAGGATCACCTAGTGCCCGGACTTCACCCTCGGCTCTGCCGTGGCTGTATTTGAGAGTTTCCAGTTCACCTTCCATACGCTTGAGGTCATAGATTGTCTCGCTCTTACTGCGAAGGGGCAAGCTCAGGTTGTCTTGGGGGATTCTTTCTGCCGGGTCACCGTCATAGGCTTCGATCAAAGTTTGCATCAAATGTGCCGCCGTTGCTTTTTCTTTTTCAGCCGCTTCCAAACGACTTGCCACTTTCTCCGTTTCGGTCATAGCGGCGACTGCGCTTTCTAGGTCTGTTACACCGGGCGCTAAGACTTCAACTGTTTGCTCAAAGTAAGCACGGAGACTTTCTACCTCTACCAAGGCTTTGTCACAAATTGCATTCGCTTCATCGAATTTCGCCTTGAGCTCTGTCGCTGTTGTGCTTAGACTTTCATAGTCTGCTAAGACATGATGCAGGGCTTCTATGTCCGGTACGCGTAGTCTGACCAGGGTTGTGTCTCGGCGTTTCAGGAGCAGTCTTACCGCACTCCACTTTCTGTAAAAGAGGAAACCGACGACTCCCATTGCGACAAAAGCTAGAATAGAAAGCATGGCAAAGGGCAATTCCATCACTAGGCTGACCGCTAAGATCGCGATCCCGAGGACAGGGAGTACTGCCATTGGGATTGTATAGCGTTTGTGGTCAAACTCACTTGCCTTTTTTGCTGATTCGTCTTCCAGCTCTACACTTGCGACAAGGGCTTTGGCTTCTTCCGGACTTTTCCCCTCAAAGCATGTGCTTTGTAATTCTTCCTCGATAAGACGGAGCTGTTGTTCCGCTTCATCTTTTTTTGTTTTCGACTGTGTATATTGCATGTGGAGACTGCCGAGCTTGTCATAAGTCTCTCTGGCATCCCCAAGGCGTTCTTTAGAAAAGTCCCCCCCGTTTTGTGCAAGGGTTCTTCTTTTTTCGGAGATCTCCCAGTCTAGGTCTTGCACTTTCTTTTTTGCATCTGTGATTTTTTGACGTTGGATCCGCCGCTCCATTTCTATATGGGTGTGCAGATCTGCTTCCAGCTCTCTCTTGCGCACCTCTGCCCGGTCTAAGTCTAGGCTGATCTCGTTATAGGTCTCAGATGCTTCCTTTAAACGATTCATGATTTGGTCAATGGCTTCGATCTCGGCTTCCAGACTTGGAATCTTCCCTGTTTTGTTGTGTTTGCGGTTCCGACGCCATGTGCCGAGGGTGCCAGCTGTCTCGCTATAGGAAATATGCTCATCTCCGCCGGATACCAAAGCCGCGATGCGTTGTTCCAACTCCCCTGTTTGGGAGATTTTCATTCCCGCTTGGCGGATGAACGCCCCACGAACAAAAACTCCCTCCGGCACACCTGTGAGGGTTTCGCCCAGATTCTCATGCATGAGGGCAAGCACTTCTTCACCGGTACCAGAAAAGCGGACATCCAGCTTTTTCATGGGGGACGCACCAAGTGCTGTACGTTGGATGGCAATCCGCCTGCCTTCCACTTCAACTTCCATGACGCCTTCCATAGCAGTCCCCGACCAAGGGCGATATTTGGTCTTCTCGGGAATAAATCCGTCCCGCCCCCGCTCGGCTGTATTGATGCCGTAGAGCATGGCGCGAATGAAAGCACACCATGTGCTCTTTCCTCGCTCATTTGGCGCATCTATAATATTGAGGCCGGTCTCTAATTTGAGCCGGGCATTTTGCAGCCCCCCGAAGGAGGCGGATAGTCTTCTGATTATCATGCTACATCCTCCACTGTTCGCCTTTTTCCATCGCTTCTAAAGCGTAGCGGATGGCCCAAGTGACACGCTCTTTTTCTGCTTCATCTCCTGCCTCATATCGGGCACGCATTTTGCGGAGGAAGAGGCCGCGTAGACTGTCTTCTTCCATCTCCGCCCAAATATTGCGGCAAATTCTGGTTTGATCTTGGATTGCGAGATGGAAAAAGCGGCTTGCAAAGGCTTCCACAAGCGCTTCTTCGTTTATCTTCCCGTCAAACTCACCTGTTAGAATGATGCGGTAGATGTCCCGCTCTGTGTTTGGGGGCAATGCCGCTTTGATTGCCGCTTCTACATCGGAGGCATCTTGCAGGCTCACTTCTAACTTATGATACTCCCGCCCGCCGAGGGGGATGAAGCGATCTGTCACACGCCCGCGTTCGACCTCTGCGATTATGACACCTCGGGTGCCGAGCTCATCAAAGCCGCGTCCTTCGGGGCAGCCTGCATATGCGTAATAGGTATCTCCCGCTTTTTGCAGGCCGGAATATGTATGTTCATGTCCAAGCGCTAGGTAGCTCAGTCCCGTTGCCGCAATCTGTGTCGGTGTCATAGGATTGTAGGCCTCTTCTGTGCTCCCCACTTGTCCGTGGAGCACCATGAGGTTTAGCTTGTTCGGCTGCACTGCTGGGAAATTCTCTAGCATCCCACCAGAACGGTTTGCTGTAAAGGCCGCACCCCAGATGAGGGCGTTCTTCCCCTTGAGCTCTATCGCTTCCGGAGTACCTGACTTAAAGATGTGGACGTTTTTCGGAAGCTTCAAAGCCGCCCAAGGGGCGTAGTTGTGATAGTAATCGTGATTCCCGGGGGCTATAAACACGGGGGCTCTGATCTCACTAAAGGCACGAGCTAAAGCTTCGCCTGTTTCATAGTAGCTTTTATCGCTATCTAAAAGGTCACCTGCCAAGAGGACGGCGTCAACTTGCTCTGCGTTTGCGAGTTTTGCGATTTTATCTAAGAGCATTCTCTGTTCATGCCGTCTGACTGCCGCCTTTTCTTCCGGCAAGGCATCAAAGGGGGAGTCTAGATGAAAATCAGCCGCGTGTAAGACTTTAATCATGGATGCGAAGCACCTCCGCCTCTGTGGTTTTTCCGGTTTTTGTGTCCACCGTAAACACGGCGCACTCTAGTTTGCATCCGCCGGGTGCGGGTTCAAAACGTTCACGGATGTTGCCGAGGAACATGTTAATGGATTGCTCTGGCTTGATGCCCAACACTGATCTAGCAGGACCTGTCATGCCGAGGTCGGTTACATAGCCCGTCCCTTCCGGCAAGACTTGGGCATCTGATGTTTGCACATGGGTATGTGTACCCCATACCGCCGTGACGCGACCGTCTAGATAATAGGCCATGGCAAGCTTCTCACTTGTGGCCTCTGCATGGAAGTCAATCAGAGTGATGTCCGCTTTCTCTTCTTTGAGTAGCTTGTCTACCAGTAAAAATGGATTGTCCGGCCCAAAGTCCATGCCGTGTCGTCCGATGAGATTTGCAACCAGTACCGTTCCAAAGTCCCGCTCCACGAGCGTATATCCCTTGCCTGGCACTTGGGGGGCAAAGTTGTAAGGCCTTATAATATTAGATGCATCTTCTAAATAAGGCACAATATCCCGCCGTCCCCAAGTGTGGTTGCCTAGGGTGATGACGTCTGCACCGGCGTCAAAGATCTCTTCCGCCATGTCCGGCGTGATACCGAGGATGGCGGCGTTTTCACCGTTGACTACGGTGAAGCTGATTTCTTTCATTTTCTTGATTGACGGCAATCTGCGCTTTAAGCAGTCTACACCGCTTTTGGAAACCACGTCGCCAACTGCTAGGATGTTTATGAGCATGTTTTACTCCCTCTCCCGGGGAACAAAGATCTGTACACCGGAGTTTAGGTTTTGTAGTGTAATGTCTCTGTGCTCGCCCCCAGCTTCTCCATCACGGGTCCAGGGAACAGGCTCTTCAAATAGAAAACGTGTTTTTTTAGCCTTGAAAATCTGTACATACTCGGAGTCTGTCTTGTTCGTTACGATGTCCATGAAGATGGCACTCAAATCTAGGATATTTTTGGGATTTTTTATGAGGATCACTTCAAAAGCGCCGTCTGCCAAATCCACCATGTCAGGCTTTAGCTTCCAAAGCCCTGCAATTGACAGGGTGTTTGCCACAGCGCCGAAGATGAACTCTCCCTCAATGCGTCCGCCTTCATCGTATTCTACAACCAGCTTGCGGGGTACGATTTTAGTCAATCGGCCAAGCCCCTCTAACATGTAGGCGAAGTGCCCTAGTGTTTGCTTGTTCTCACTGGGGGTTTGATAGGACACTTCGGTAAAGGCGCCGAAGGCTGCAATGTAGATGAAATACGCGTCTTTGAACCGCCCGACGTCTAGGGGGATGAGTTTTCCCTCTAGCATTAGCTCGGCTGCGCGATCGGACTCTTTGGGTAGGCCTAAAGTCATCGCCATATCATTTGTTGTTCCCATGGGGATGTATCCCACAGGCGGAGGATTCTCCAGTTCCATAAGACCGGCAATGGTCTCTCCTAGAGTGCCATCTCCACCTAGGCAGGCGACTATATCATAGTCCGACCCTTCTTCCCGGGCGATCTGGCTTGCGTGACCGGAGTGTTTGGTCAAGTGGACATGGACAGACGCACCGCCTGCGCAGAGGGTTTCGATAATATGCGAAATCTCTAACTTATAGCGGCCTTTTCCAGCTTTTGGGTTTATGATGAGTAGAATTCGTTTTCCCACGGGGATCTCGTCTCCAATTCCATTTTGTGCATAGATTGTTATTTTATCAAATTTGAGGATATTTGTCTATGCATTGTGCAAAGCTACACGAAAGATTCCCTTATAGGAGATAATGCCCCATGAAAAACAGACTCAATCAAACCGCGTCACCTTATTTGCAGGCGCATGCGGATAATCCTATCCACTGGCACACTTGGAGTCCCGCTGCTTTCGCAGAAGCCAAGGAGCGGGATGTGCCAATTTTTCTTAGCTCCGGCTATTCCTCTTGTCATTGGTGTCATGTGATGCATCGGGAAAGCTTTTTGGATGAACAAGTTGCTGATCTGCTCAATCGGCATTTTGTAGCCATCAAACTTGACCGGGAAGAGCGGCCTGATATTGACCATCTTTATATGGAAGCTTGCACTGCCATGACAGGTCATGGCGGCTGGCCTTTGACTGTGTTTCTTTCTCATGACAAAAGCCCCTTCTTCGCCGGCACCTACTATCCGCGAGAGGGTCTGCTCTCCCTGCTGACCCGCGTACGAGATATGTGGCAAAGCGATAGGGAACGGCTCACAGGTGCGGGGCGAGAGCTTTTGAGTTTCCTCTCTCGTCCGATTCCCAGGGCTGAGGCGAGCCGTTATACCTGTGTCCAAGCGGGTATACAAGCTCTAGAGGCTTCCTTTGACCCCGCTTTCGGTGGCTTTCATCCCGCTCCAAAGTTTCCCGCTTTACAGCGTATACTCTTTCTCTTGCGCCATGCTGTGATCGCAGAAGACAAAGAGGCTCCTTTAGAAATGGTATCTAAAACACTGCACAGTATGGCTGAGGGCGGCGTTTTCGACCATGTGGGCGGTGGATTCTTTCGCTATAGCACAGATTCTAAGTGGCATATCCCTCATTATGAGAAAATGCTCTACGACAACGCCATGGCGATTCTGGCATATGCGGAGGCATCCGTTTGTTTAGACGATCCCACCCTCGCAGATATTGCCCGGCAGTGTGTTGCTTTTGTCCAGCGGGAGTTCGCCTCGCCCACTGGCGGGTTTTACACCGCTCTCGATGCGGAAAATGAAGACGGAGAGGGGGCGTTTTATCTCTGGACTCGGTCGCAAATCTCGGAAGTACTCGGTGCGGAACGTGCTGCCTTATTTTGCGATGTCTTTTCGATCGGGGATAATCTCAGTCTGCCCCACCGGATTGGACAAGGTTTGGATCATAACTTCACTGATGATCTTGCACATTTATATGCTCATCGCGAGCTGCGGGACCATCCCTTTCGGGATGAGAAGATTCTCACCTCTTCCAATGCGCTTTTGGCGGCGGCTTTGGCCTCTGCCGGTCGGCTGTTAGATGAGCCTGACTGGATTCAGTGCGCAGAACAAATTTGCGTCTTCCTCTTGGAAAGCTTGGCGCAAAATGGACGGCTGTTCGCCTCACACTTTGAAGGTCCTTCCTCCCATAAATCTTCGCTGGACGATTATGCCTATCTGGTCTGGGCATTGCTTGAGCTCTATCAATCGACCTTCGATCCAAAATGGCTGGGGCAGGCCCTCAATTGGAACGCGCATCTGATGGAACTCTTCGGGGGCGCCGGCGGCGGCTTTTTCCTCTCCGGGCGGGATGTGACGGATTTGCCTCTGCGGCAAAAGGTGTATCTGGACGGTCCAGTTCCATGTGGCAATGCTGTGGCTTGTTCCAACCTGCTACGTCTCCACGCGCTTACGAAAGATGAGACCTATCTCACCGCCGCCGAAGGAATCCTTTCCGGTGGGCTCGGGATGATGGGACGGTATCCCTCTTCCGGAACAGGGCTCCTTTCTGCAATTTTGCTTCTCGGAAATAGTTCCACTTTGACCATCTCGCCTGGAACAGAACAGGACACATTGATTGGCGCTTCCAACGGATATTTCCCTTTCTTACAAGTGGCTGTCGTGGGGAATGCAGAAGAAGATGCACCCCTAGATCGGCTGGTGCCCTCCTCAAAAGAGGCGGCACCCATTGAAGGACAGGCGGCGGGATATTATTGTGACCGGACTGGTTGTCATCGCCCTGTGACAGATGAGCAGGTGCTAAAGGATGTGTTGTTGTCGGGACAGTAGGGGTTTTGCTTCGTAGGGGACGGCCGCCCTCGGCGTCCCGTTCTTCAGGTTTCGGTGCAAATTTGGTACCGCGGGACGCTGTGGGCAGCGTCTCCTACAACACCGCAGATGCAAGCCAGCGCCGCGCCCTGCGAATTCCATCACACTATGCAAAAAGGCCTGCTATCAGCAGATAGCAGGCCTTTCCTATTCGGCAGGATTAGATAATCAAGTTAATAACCAAAGTAACAAGAGCAAAAGCAATAGCCACCCATTTGGTGATCTTTGCCAAGCGCGCATCTAATGATCGTCCTTTGTTCTTCGCCATAAAGGTATCAGAAGATCCCCCGGTCAAAGCGCCGGAAAGTCCAGCACTCTTGCCAGATTGGAATAAAATAACAGCGATTAGAAATAGAGCAGAAAGCATGTGTATAATACTAAGTGCGATTACCATGAAACGTCATTCCTTTCAAACATTGTTCGTAACGAGCATCATAACATATAGTCTGTACAATTTCAATCCTTTTTTATATAATTAATGAGAATTCAGAAAAAAGGAGCTGTATCATGTATTTTGACACCCACGCCCATTATGATAATCCCCGCTATAAGGAAGACCGGGACAGTTTGCTCAAAAGTCTACCGGAACACGGCATCGAGCTGGTCTTGGTTCCGGGCTATGACATGCCTTCTTCCAGAAAAGCGATAGAATTTGCAGAGGCTTATCCCCACATCTATGCCGCAGTCGGGTTTCATCCGCACGACAGCAGCAAGCGAAAAGCGGGGGATCTGGAAAAGTTAGAAGTCCTTACGAAAAACCCGCGGGTCAAAGCCGTGGGTGAGATCGGCTTGGATTACCATTATGACTATTCTCCTCGGGATGTACAGAAGGAATGCTTCCGGCTGCATATGGAACTCGCACAGAAAGTGGAGCTTCCGGCTATTGTTCACCAGCGGGAAGCGGCGGAAGATACACTTGCAGTTTTGCGGGATTTCCCCGATGTCCCCGGTGTGGTGCATTGTTTCTCTGGGAGTGTAGAAGTCGCACGGGAGATTTTGAACATGGGTTGGTATCTCAGCTTCACTGGTGTGATTACTTATTCGAATGCGCGGAAGAGCCACGAAGTGATCCGCTATGCGCCAAGAGACCGCATCATGCTGGAAACCGACGCACCCTATATGGCGCCTGTACCATATAGGGGCAAGCGCAACAGTTCCCTCTACATGCCAGAGATTACAGCAAGTCTCGCGGAAATTTGGGAGGTTTCGCTGGAGGAAGCGGCGCGGATTACGACAGAGAATGGGAAGCGGTTTTTTCGGATCTGAATATAATCAATGTTCCACCTATCCGACATAACCCAGCTAACATGTCTTTTAACAGATGTATTGCAGATATATTGCTCCTTGATCAGCGCACCGATGTCTATTATGATGTAAAGTGTAGACAAGCGCAGCAGAGGAGGTTTCTATGTCACACCGCAAATTACTGATTGTGTTAAGCATATTCCATGCAACGGTGAACACATTATACCTAGTCCGGTTTTTTGGTGTACTTCCGCCTGAAGCAGTCGTTTATGGATATGTACCCTGGTTTATGTCCTTCGCATTGCCCAACACTGTTTTCACCTTCTTATCATGGCTTCTGGTGTATGCCTTGCTGAAAAAATCTGATACATTCGCAGTGTTAGTAGGCTTATTAAATGCGGGGGGCTTGATTTTCCATGCACTGAATGGTTTTATGTTCGGTTTTTATTCAGGCTCTCTAAAAGCGATGACGACATTTAACGCCATATTCGAAATCGTAGTTTATGCATACGGTTTAGCTCTCGCCGCATTTTATATCACACAATTTTGGAAGCTTATTGCAAAAAATCTGGTTTGATCTCCGTCTTATGGCGTGTTCTAAACTACATAACAAAAGCGGACGTTCCAGCCATGTGTGGAACGCCCGCTTTTTCTTTATTTGGAGATCTAACCTAGAGAGATATTATCCATCCCGTTCTGCTCAAACTCTTCAATATACTCATCAATCCGCCCGGTGAGTTCTTCGAAATTTTCACGATTGATGGGTTCATGGTTCATATCGCGCCTTGCGAGCTCTTCTGCTAAGATTTCAAAAAACACGGTGTCTTCATAGTCCATAATCGCCTCGTGGATCCCGCCTTCTACATAGGCCTTTGAGGGAGAAACGCCGTCTCGGTGGATTTCCATGAGCTCCGGCATTTTTGCCCGTAGGGCTTGGGCAAAAAGCTTCGACTCCAAGGCATCGTATGGCGCAAAACGATCTTCTCCTCTGGTGGAGTTGAGTACCCAATTGCCCACATATGCCATATCAAGTAACATACGAAACTCTTGGTTTGTCAGTTCAATTTTCATTTTGCTCCCCACCTTTCGTTCACTTTTGAGGCTACTTTATTATATCACGGAAACTTGAAAAATTCCACACAAAAAATTTCCCCCGATACACAATATGAGTGGGAATGCTGATCCATGAAGGTTTCGCGTTTTCTGGAAATTTTAAAGTCATGGACTCCGAATGTCCTGTCTCACAGCAGGCTAGTTGACTTGCGTTTTGCTATCCTGTATCATACTACTATGTAATCTATGCAGGAGGAAGAAAATGGCAGATAATCGACCCATTGGCGTGTTCGACTCCGGCCTCGGCGGACTAACCGCGACAAAGGCCCTAATGCAGAGCTTCCCCGGTGAGGATATTTGTTACCTCGGCGATACAGGCCGCGTGCCCTATGGCAGCCGCAGCCGGGAGACCATAGAGAAGTACGCACAGGAAGACATGGCCTTTTTAGAGCGTCTGGATATCAAAGCGGCAGTCGTAGCCTGTGGCACAGTGAGTGCAGTTGCGCTAAAAGCGCTTCGGAAAAACTATCGTATGCCAGTCTATGGTGTGCTTGAACCGGCGGTAGCAGCTGCCCTCCATGCGACAAAAAGCGGACGGATCGGTATCCTTGGCACTGAGGCAACCATCACAAGCGGCGCATATGAGGCGCTCCTCCGTGAATCAAAGGCTGATCTAGAGATCATAAGCCGTGCTTGTCCTCTCTTTGTACCCCTTGTAGAAGATGGGCGTGTGCATCCGGGGGATGTTGTGATTGAGACAATTGTCGCAGAGTATTTAACTCCCCTTAAAGAAGCAGGCGTGGATGCGGTGATTCTAGGTTGCACACACTATCCACTACTCGAGGATGTGATCGGGCAGTTTATGGGAGCCGGTGTCACACTCATTTCATCCGGTGCGGCAGTTGCAGAACAGGTGGCGAAAGATCTTGCCGCGAATGGCTTGCTTTCTGAAAAGCAAGATCAGGGGATACATCGCTATTATGTCACAGACAGCGTATCCGGATTTACGAAACTGGCTTCCTTATTTCTCCAGCAAGATGTGTCCGGTGAAGTAAAACAAGTGACTTTGACAAGTGACTAGCCTGTGGTATAATGAGTTCTTACGAAAAGAAACTGAGGCATATACAAGATGAAAGATGTAATCATATCCATAAAAGGCTTGCAAGGTGCTGGGCCTTATCTCACAGACGAAACCGATGCCATTGAGCTGATTACCAGCGGCGAGTATAGGCATGAGGGTACTGAGTCTGAGTTTTCCTATATGGAAAGTGAAATGACCGGTATGGAAGGCACCCGCACTACCTTTCGCGTAAGTCCCAAGATGGTAACCCTTACCAGAGAGGGAACACTCAACGCACAGATGGTGTTTGAGCAGGGGAAAAAGCATGTATTCCTCTATGAAACCCCCTATGGTGCTACCACGATGGGTGTTGATACTAGGCGTCTCCGATGCGGCCTAGACGCTACAGGCGGAGAGATGGAAATTGACTACACGATAGATGTAGACAGTGTTGTGGTGAGTGAAAATAGTTTTATAATCAGTGTCCGCGAACCGGGCGCTACAATAAATAAAGGAGCGTAGGCAGATGGCAAATATGGTGGAAGCCACAAAAAGAGAAATAGGCGAGATTATCGCAAAAGCCTATGCAAAGGCGGTAGAAAATGGTACCCTTCCCACAGGCGGCGAGGGTGTGCAAGGCACAATCGACATTCCGCGGGATGAAAAAAATGGCGATTACGCAAGTGCTTGGGCGATGGCAGCGGCAAAGCCGCTGGGACTTCCGCCGAGGAAGATTGCAGAAGCTTTGGTGGATGCACTTGATCTCGCAGACAGTTATTTCTTAGAAGTAGAGATTGCAGGCCCAGGATTTTTAAACTTCCGCCTGTCTGACCATTGGTATCGGGATGTATTGCAAGCAGTCGAGACCATGGGTGCGGATTATGGTCGCATCGACATCGGGCAAAATGCGCGGGTGATGGTGGAGTTTGTCTCCGCAAATCCAACAGGTGCTATGACAATCGGTAACGCTCGCGGCGGTGTCTTGGGAGATACTATGGCCTCTGTCCTAGATCGTGCGGGGTACGATGTATATCGGGAGTTCTACGTAAACGATGCAGGGAACCAAGTTGAGCTTTTTGCTGTGAGTTTAGAGGCACGCTATATCCAGCTCATTCGCGGTGAGGATGCTGCTGCGTTTCCGGAGAACGGTTATCACGGCGAGGATATCCGTGAGCTTGCGAAAGTGTTTTATGAAGAACATGGCGATGTTTACCTAGACGTAGACGAGGCAAGCCGCCGTGAGGCATTGAAGGACTTTGGCCTAAAATATAACATCGCCAAAATGGAACGAGACCTTAAAAACTATGGAATCACCTATGACCGTTGGTTCATGGAGTCCGAGCTTTATGATTCCGGTTATCTGGAAGAGACTGTGAAGCTTCTAATCGATGGCGGTTATACCTATGAAAAAGACGGCGCCCTCTGGCTCAATCTGGTTGACCTTGGCGCAGAGAAAGATGATGTGCTTCGCCGTGCCAACGGACACTACACCTATTTCGCGGCGGATATTGCCTATCATCGCGACAAGTTTATCAGACGGGGCTTTGATCGGGTGATTGATGTCTGGGGTGCGGATCATCATGGTCATGCAATCCGCTTTAAGAAGATTTTGCCTGCGATTGGCGTTGAACCGGATAAGCTGGATTTCCTCATTATGCAACTCGTCCGCCTCACCCGGGACGGGGAGACAGTGCGTGTCTCCAAGCGGACTGGGAAATCTATTACGCTGGCAGATCTTCTGGATGAAATCCCGCGGGATGCGGCCCGCTTCTTCTTTAGCACGAAACCGGATACCCATCTGGAATTTGATCTCGGCCTCGCTGTTCGGCAGGATAGTGAGAATCCGGTTTACTACATCCAATATGCCCATGCGCGGATTTGCAGTCTGGTCAAGATGCTCGCAGAAGAGGGCGAAACCGTTGTCCCGGCTGAAAATGTAGACCTGACCTGCATCGCGGGACTTGCCGAGCATAATCTCATCAAACGCATCGCAAGTCTGCCAGAGGAAATCCGCATGGCGGCACGGGATTATGACCCGTCCAAGCTCAATCGCTATGCCAGTGATCTGGCGGCGAGCTTCCATAGCTTCTATAGCCACTGTCGGATCAAAGGTGAAGCAGCGGAGGTGCTCCGTGCGAGACTAAAACTAGCAGACACGGCGCGGAGTGTCATTGCAACTTGTCTTGATATCTTGGGTGTATCTGCACCGGAACGGATGTAAGGGAAAGCGCAAACGGAATTTACCGTTTGCGCTTTTTTGTGCCTTGGGAGAAAAGCCTCCTTTTTCAAGGGGGGTGGCAGGCGAAGCCTAAGGTTGGATTCAAATTTGCAGAAAACTTACAAAGGGCAATCCTCAGTCAGCTTCGCTGACAGCTCCTTTGGAAAAGGAGCCTAGGGGCAGTCTTTGGTTGTCTGCATCATCTCCTAACTCATCCTCTGACTCAGAAGACATATATATTTCCTCTGTTTTCTGCATGATCACTTCAATCTCTCGTAGTAAGGTTTCTAATGTTTGGTGTGCATCTGCCATCTTGGCATAGAGTTGATAGTACATTTGTTTGTATGGCTCTTTCATATTGTCTCATCCTTTCTAGTGATTTATCGCTAACATTGTAACACATTTTCCCAACTTAGTGAACTATCACTATCATGGCTTTCTTTCAAAATATATCCTCGCATTAGTGATATTTCACTTTTGGAGGAAAGCATGAATACACAAGAGGCTGTAGCACTTAGAATTCTGCAACTTTGCGAAGAACAAGGATTTTCTGTAAATGGCATCGCTATTCATTCTGGTGTGCCACAAGGCACAGTGAAAAGCATTCTGAATGGTGAAAGCGGCAATCCTGGTGTTTCCACAATCAAAAAGCTCTGCGATGGCTTTGAGATTACCCTCGGTGAGTTTTTCAGCACGCCGGAATTTGACAATCTGGAGCAAGAAATCAAATAGGCAAAAACAAAGCGCTTCCTTTTCACTTGAAAAAGGGGCGCTTTTGGTGTATGATAAGCGGTAGACATGAAATAAAAAGGAGAGGGGTAGGTTTCCTTTGGTCAGAACAGCAGTTTTAGTCTCCGGCGGCGGGTCGAATTTACAAGCGATTCTAGCGGCGAGGCTATTTGGCGAAATTCAAAACTGCGAGCTTGTGTCCGTCATATCGTCGAGCCAAAACGCCTATGCCTTAGACCGGGCCCGAGCTGCCGGGATTGAAGTCAGCGTCGTAGACGTCACGGCATTCCCCACCAAGCGGACATTTAACACAGCCCTTTTGCAAAAACTCCATGATCTAGATGTGGAACTGATCGTATTGGCTGGGTTCATGCAAATTCTGCAACGTCCCATTGTTAAGGAATACGAAAATCGCATCATCAACGTACATCCCTCTTTGCTCCCCGCCTTTACTGAGCCTGAATGCTTTGGTCTCAAAGTGCATGAGCGGGTCATCGAATCCGGTGTGAAGGTATCAGGCGCCACCGTCCACTTTGTAACGGAGGAGATCGACCGGGGTCCCATTATTTTGCAGAAGGCGGTCGATGTCTTGCAAGATGATACGCCTAAGATTCTCCAGCGCCGTGTCATGGAACAGGCCGAGTGGGAGATCCTACCCCGGGCGATGGATCTATTCTGCCGCGGGAAGCTGCAGGTTGAGGGGAATCGGGTTTTGATTAAGGACGATGTATAAATATATTGTAGGGGCGGCCTTTGGCCGTCCTCGATCTTAGGCTCCTTTTTCAACTGACGCCCCAAGAGCGAAGCGATTGGCTCGGCGGAAGGAGTGCCTGTGGTGCAAAGGAGCTGTCCGTGAAGGGGACTGAGGATTACCCTTTGTAAGTTTTCTGCAAATTTGAATCCGACCTTAGGCTTTGCCTGCCACCTCCTTTGGAAAAGGAGGCTTTGGTTTTCGCACATCAGAAGCACCACACAAAAAGGGCAGAAGCTTTCGCTTCTGCCCTTTTGATTCGTTCTATGCCATGTTGCTTAGTCTTCTGGTCATGCCGCTCTTTTTCCGAGCTGCGTTGTTCTTGTGCAAAAGACCTTTGCCAACAGCTTTGTCCACTGTTTGCACCGCAACTTTGTAAGCTACATCCGCTTGCTCACGGTTCCCATCGGTGACCGCTACGTCAAAACGTTTGAGCGTTGTTCTGAGATATGTGCGGTTTGCTTTATTTCTCGCCTCATTGGCTCTGCCGATTAGGATTCTCTTTTTTGCTGATTTAATATTTGCCATCTTTACCCTGCACCTCCCTTTTGTGCGAAATACAATCACATGTGCGCTTGTCACATGGTTTTATCCTCGCGGAAAATCATTTTACCATGAGAATATAGAAATTGCAAGACTTTTTTCCTCTGTTCGTGAATATTCTGGAAATAGGCCTATTCCACTTTCGGTGCGTCTGATGTTCCGCCGCCGTTGGAACGTTTTCTGCGGCGGCGACGTGGTTTTTTCGGCGCTTCTTCCCCCTCTGGGCTTGGACCCGGTGTGGATTCCGCTTTCACTGTCGGAGGCTTTCTGTCCTTCGGTGGCCGATCCGGGTTTGCCGCTCCTGTCGGACGAGGTGTAGACTTTTCGTTCACGTTCCGGCGGAGATTGAAGCTTGGCTTCTCGCCCCTAGCTTCCCGCTCCTTTGCCTCTGCGATCACCTCTGCACGTCTTTGTTTTCCGGTTTTGATGAACTCGATTTCTGACAGCGGATAATAGCTCACCGACAAATCTCCACTGGGCGTCTCCAAGCGGACTTTGGCTTTTTGGCGCAAAAGGTTTATTTCCGTAATCGTTCCCTTGCCGTCTGGGGTCTCCACATAGGAGTCTGTCTTGGGGGCGTTTTTGACTAGTTCTTCATAGGCGTCTTGTTCGTATTTCAAGCAGCACATCAGTCTCCCGCAGGTGCCGGAGATTTTTGTGGGATTGAGTGAAAGGTTTTGTGTCTTTGCCATTTTGATGCTCACAGGTTGGAAATCATCCAAAAACTGGTTGCAACAAAAAGCCTTCCCGCAGATCCCGAGACCGCCTAACATCTTCGCCTCGTCCCGGACACCGATCTGCCGCAGTTCGATCCGGGTGCGGAAGATGCCCGCTAGATCCCGGACGAGTTCGCGGAAGTCTACTCGCCCGTCTGAGGTGAAGAAGAAGAGAATTTTGTTGCCCTCAAAGTTGTATTCTACGTCTACCAGCTTCATATCAAGCTTGTGTTCGCGGATTTTTTCCAGACCTGTTTGGAAGGCCTCTTTTTCTCGCGCACGATTTTCTTCGGCGGCTTTTAGATCGTCCGCAGTCGCTAGGCGGATAATAGGGCGGAGGGGCGGAATCACTTTTGTGTCTTCTACAAAAGAATTCTCCCGGGTACACTCGCCAAATTCCAACCCTTTGCTAGTCTCCACAATCACGTTTTGACCTGCCTCTACCTGATGCCCGGCGGGGTCGAAATAATAGCTTTTTCCTCTGCTTTTAAATCGGACGCTGACTACTTCTGTCATATCATTTCCCTCGATTAGAGTAGTGTTGCCAAAATTTTGCCAGAGATGTGTCCGGCGCTTACGTTAAATCGCAAATCGTCTCGCAGATTGTCAAACAAACGGACACCTGTTTGGAGTTTTGCTCTGTTTGCGTCCCCTTGTCCCAAGGCTTCTATAAAGCACATGTAGGTGACTTCGATGAAGCCCTCTATCACTTGGCGCTCCGTTTTTTCCAGACCCACACAAAAGTGAAGCAAGTCTAGTCCGCCGGATGTGTATGCCTTCCAAAACTCGTCTCTGAGTTCAATCACTTCGCCCTCTTCTGCCTCAGAAGCGGAGGCTTCCGGGACAAGAGACAGATGCACACAGCGGGAACGAACCGTTGGGAGCAGACGTAAGGGGTTTTCTGCCAAAAGTAGAAATGTAACAAAGCTGGGCGGCTCTTCCAGAATCTTCAAAAAGGCATTTTGCGCGCTTTGGTTCAAAGCGTCTGCCTCTTCGATGAGATATACCTTGTGCTCCGCCTCGTTGGGGAGGGTTGCGGCATCATGTACGATTTGGCGGATTGCCCCAACTGGAATTTCTTTTCCTGCTTCTCGATTAATTCGCAAAATATCGGGATGAATCTCCCGCTTCGCCTTTTCACACGCGGGACAGGTGTTGCATGGTCGTTTCCCTGCACTTTGGCATATGCGCGCGCATGCTAGGATGCCCGCTAATGTGCGCCGTTCATCTGCCTCGGGACCGCTGATTAGGTATGCGTGTCCGAGTTCTCCCCGCAATGTTTCCTTTATGCGGGCATTGCCCGTAAATCCTGTCATGTTCATATCTGAACTAGTATATCCGATTTTCCTTCTCATTTCAATAGCAGAAGCAAAAGAGCAATCCATCCTCCAAGTTTTGCCGTGTATTCTACACAAGATATTGTGCCATATTACGATTGACAGCACCTGTTCCATACGCTATAATATTACTTAGGGTAATTGTTTCGAACCCAGAAATGGAGTTTCCCTCTATGATGATTACGCAACGTTTTCATGATTTTCGCACAAAAACAAGAGACGAATTCTCTGCACATACAGCAGATTTGCTCGCACTTCCTGAAGTGCAGAAACTGGAAGAATGTGCACATCATGTAAATTTTACACGTCTTGGGCATTCCTTAGACGTTGCATATCTCAGTTTCTGCATTGCTAAAATCACCCGTTGCGATGCGCGGAGCTGTGCGAGGGGCGGTCTGTTACATGACATGTTTTATCGCAAAGATTCTGAAGGCGGAAAGCTTGTCCATCTAAAAAGCCATCCGAAAGAGGCTTTGGAGAACGCGAAGGCAGTTTGTACCCTCAACCCGATTGAGGAAGACATTATCCTCAAGCATATGTGGCTGGTCAATGTAGATCTGCCTCGATATAAGGAAAGTTTCATTGTCACTTTTGTTGATAAGATTTGCGCCGTGAGAGAGCGGGTTTTCGGTATGACAAGGAAGCGGAGCAGTAACCATAAGCGCAGGTTAGCTGCGGCTTTGCAGTTTACGACAATTGTTTAGATTTCATTTCAGAGAGCCGTCCCCAAAAGGACGGCTCTCTTTCTTTGCTTATTTCTTGCAATAGATATTGATCGCATCCCGGAAAAACTCTGTACAGCCCGGAGCAAGTTTGTCATAGTTTGCTCTGAATCGCTCGTCTAGAACATACATCTCCCCTAATCCCATGTGATATTGTTTGCTATACCCGGGATAGAACACACACAGCCATTGCCTATGCAGACCACAGGCTTGTTGCGCCAGCTCTCCGGCGGGATTTCCGGCATCAAAGGCGGCTTTTAGTGTCGCTTCCAGTTCCAAGCGCAGCCTTTCCCCCTCTTCGTATTGTTCTTTTGTTAGGCCCTTTAGCTTTTCCTTAGATTCATCCACAGCACGATCTCCGTATTTTGTCCGTGCCTCCTTGCCATACTTTTGCTCGTTTTCGTCTATGAGGCCTTGCTTGAAGCCCTCAAATTTTTCTTGATCTGACATTGTAATGTCTCCTTTCATAGCAGCCTTGGACTTTGTGACCGTTTGAATCAACTTCTCCAAGCGCGCTCGTTTTTTGTGCAGTGCTGTGAGATGATCTTTGAATGCTTGCTCTCTATCAAAATCAGGCGCGGATAGCAGTGTTTTGATCTCTTCCAAAGAAAATTCAAGTTCTCTGTAGAATAGAATTTGCTGTAAGATGTCCGCTTGTTCCTGCCCGTAGATGCGATATCCTGAAGGCGCAACTCTCGCCGGCTTTAAGAGTTCGATCTCATCGTAATATCGCAAGGTACGAGTACTGACCCCTGATAATTTCGAAAGCTTGTTGATTGTGTATTCCATTGCGTCTCACCTCATGCTCTTCAGTATAAACTATTCCGTTACGTCAAAGTCAATGGGTTTTCATAAAAAACTTGAAAGGTGTTTAACAATCCTCAAATGCTGGCTCAATGTACTTCATGATGAACTCTACTCTATCTTTGGCAGTTGGTTTATACAAAGAGGCAATTGACACTACGATTCTTTTGTTTGGGTTTATATAAATTACATTGCCGCTATCTCCCATCGCTGCATAGCCGTTTCCGATTTTGGGCCACCACAAATATCCAAATGGGAGATTCAATTCCGCCCATCGGCTGTGTTCTTTTGTGCTTTCCTTGATCCACTGCGCTGAGACAATTTGTTTGCCCTTCCAGTTTCCCTCATCCAAAAATAGTTGCCCTATTTTCGCCATGTCCACCGCCGCCATAGTGAGCCCCCAGCCTGCGGTATTTATACCCTTGGGATCAGAAACCCAGCCACTCCTATTTTTGGCTTTGAGAAATGCAAATTGTTCCTCTTTATCTTTGAAAACTATCTTGCTTTCCACTGTAATGCCCAAGGGCGAGAATAGATATCCCCTTGCAAAATCAAGTACAGATTGCCCGCTTGCATGCACCAGAATACCTGACAAAATATCTGGTCCTATAAGGGGCGTATATCGAAACTCTCCAATTGATCCCTTGCCGCCCAATAAATCTAAGGCGGCCTTTGCCCAGTCATCGCTTGTGAAATACTTTGTGTATGGTGCTGATCGATATTTATATGGAGCTGTCATGGTCAGCATGTCCTCAATCGTAACAGCCTGTATTGTTTTTTCACCCCTCTTTATCACATAATCAGGGTAAAACCCCAATATCTTCTGCTTTACATCTTTGATGTATCCCTTGTCGATAGCGATCCCAATCAATATGGAGATAATACTTTTTGTTACTGAAAACACATGGATGGCGGTAGTGGCTGTACACGCATTAAAATAGTTCTCATATTGTGTTTTCCCTTCTTTCAATACCACCATGCCCGCGATATTGCGATAGTCACTACTGATTGCTTTCTCTAGTTCTGTAATCTGTTTCTGATTCATACAACTTCCTCTTTCTAAGGCATAAAATGTCCTTCAAACAGAGGATAACCCGATTAAAAATGCTTTGCAAGAACTTTTTCATGAAACAGACCGAGGGGAGTACCTACTCCCCTCGGTTCATCTTCTTTTACGGACTGATAACAGAACGAGAATCGGGAATGGCACCCTCACGCACTCTTGCCTCCTTCGATCCCCGATCCCACTGGGTGAACTGGCGGAAGAACAGCGGGACACCATGAGCCGTATCAAGATCTGTGCTGCCCTTCAGATACACGTTGCCCCGCAAGCACTCGGAGTGATTCATATTGCAGATGAACAATGGCAATGTATGCATCAGAATCATCGGCTGCAATGATGACATAGTTTCCGGCAATGGCTTCGATGCCACTTCGAATCCGAGAGGGCTGCTCCAGCATGTAGGATAGGATTGTAAGCCATGACCGCCGCGCCCTGTTGTCAGGTTCACCGTCATGCGCTGACACCACTACTCCCGAGACAGGGGACAGCACCGGCTAACCGAAGGCATAGAAAATTTCAGGCGGTTCTGTAGCTATGAGGGTTCGCTAACTCACCGTAGAGCTTGTACGGTTTCACTCATCCACTGCGATAAAGTCCAAGGCATAGCCTAGGCCGAACATATGCGCACCATGACTCGTCACTTGCTGGGCGGGGGAATATCTCACCAGCCAGCGCCCCGTGAAGGGAAGTGAGCCAATCATGCCTATATCCTCCTCCCATACGCCTGTCAATACAGAGTGTTCATTTGCGCCGATATCCGCTACAACTCCAAGTACCGCTACTCCAGCTCAGGCAAGAGCAAAAATGATAAGAATCTTTCCGCGGACCGCTTTACTCGGCTTGGTCAGGTGCCGCTTCACATCAGCAACAAATACAATTCCCGCACCTATGAGGAATGCACCCAGCCACAGGATCCCTGCCTGATCCACAGAATCAAGCGCTGCAATCGGCGCGCCGTAAGGCCCTGACACAAGCGTCAGTGTAATGATTGCCCAGGAACAAACTGTAAGGATCGAACCCAAAAGACGCCAAGCCGATCTGACAGGGGATATTTGAACCACAAGCCGCTTCCAAAGGTAAAGATGGAGTAGTGTTATGGTGAGCAGGATGCCAACTGAAATCAAAATCTCAATCATACTACCGTAGAGTAGAGAAGCACCGCCTTGTCACATTTCTGTGGTAGGTTTGCGCCACCCTCTCCCCGAACCGGACTTACACCTCTCAATGTATCCGGCTCTCCATTGTTGCTCGCTCAATTCGAACT
>Ga0131853_10001919_pt1 | contig 37089 bp, 32 predicted proteins | sample TergutLab28metaG_FD_92764 | JGI IMG/M metagenome (GOLD analysis project Ga0131853, IMG submission 92764) | Labiotermes labralis P1 segment gut microbial communities from Petit-Saut dam, French Guiana - Lab288 P1 (version 2) (version 2) | ecosystem: Host-associated > Arthropoda: Insects >... | reverse complement strand
TCTTGCCTGAACCGCCGTGGCCGAGCAGGCAGATGTTACGGATATCCTTCGTTGCGTAAGCCATAAGTACAATTCCACTCCTTCTGCTGTGATGTAGTTCACTATTGTCTAGTATACATGAAGGCGCGTGAGATTACAACTACATTTTGAGCAATGTGGACAAATATATTCTAGCGATTGTGTGCAATTTTGGATAGTGTTTTTTGGATTAATTTACTAAAGAATTGCCGAATGCACCTCCTGTAAGGGCAGTGTTTTGCGTAGGGGCGCACAGTGTGCGCCCACCCTATTGCAGATTTGCTACATGCGGCGCAATACCTATGCCCTTTGTAGGGGCGGCTATCAGCCGCCCGCAATTCCGCAGTTTGCGGGCGATTGATAATCGCCCCTACAGCGCTTGCCGCCTGTTGTACATTGTAGGGTGTTGTGCCCTCGGCGCGCCGTGCAACAAATTTGCACTACAACACCGGGTTTACACCAAACTGCTACAACACCCCGCTCCTCAACTCATTCATCCAGTTCGCCCAACTCTGCTATAATAAACACAGAGAACCCAGTATAAAACATCCCCATTTTCAAAAAAATCTCCAGCCAAAATCACAGTCGCAATAAAAACAGCCAAAACAACAGAGAAAATGGTCGGTTTAGATAAAATTCAAAACTTTCGAAAGGAAAATTCCACAAAAACGCTACACAAAACAGGTGCAAAAAGGTACAAAAAGGGGTCTCTACAGCATCCGTTTCCCCCATTTCGGGACAAGAAATCAAGCATCAGGAGAATCGTTGTGTTTATTTCGACAATGTGCTAAAATAAAAAAGTTCAGCTTTATGCTTGTTAGTTGGGAGAATTTGGGATGCCAAAGAAAATTATCTTGTGGTCACTTTTCATCATTGCGGTGCTTGGGGTTTTTGGACATGTCACGCAGGCTATGATGATGCGCGGCGAACAAATAGAGGGGATAGAAGAGATCAAGGAAGCGGAGGCAGAGGAAGCCTTGCCGTTTCCTGTTTTGCATATTACCTCCCGTCTGAACCCCTTCATACAAGAACGGGAGTTTTGGCATGAGGGTGCGCTCACGTTAAGCGGTTCTCATGTAGAGTATGGCGATTTTGAAGATGTTTCGGTTCGGCTCAGAGGGCGGGGGAACTCCACTTGGTGGGATGGGGAGGATAAACGTCCTTTACGATTCCGTTTTGAGGAGGCGCAGAGCCTCATGGGTTCCGCATATGAGGCGACAGATTGGATTCTCTTAGCTGATCTCTTTGACCGTTCCCTGATGCGAAACTATGCCGCCCTTACCTTTGCGGATAGCTTAGGCAGTATGCGATTTACGCCGCGGCCCCATCATGTACAGCTCTATGTAAATGGGGAATACATGGGTGTATATCTCCTCACAGATGAGCGGAATGTACAGCCGGGACGTTTGGAGATCGCTTGGGACCCCGATCCCGCACGGAGCGGGTTTATGCTAGAGCTTGATGCCCGGGCGCCCCAAAGCGGGGAGTATGATGATACCTTTGTGACTGTTCACGGGAAGCACTATGATATCCGCTATCCCAGCCGAAACTCTCAACGGACACAGGCTCATGTGAATTATGTGCGCAATTATCTGGAAGTTGTGAGCCGGACGATCCGGAGCGGGAACTTTGGGAAGACGATAGCTTTAATTGACCTAGATACCTTTGTGGATTTCTATCTGGTGCAGGAGCTATTCAAAAACGCGGATGTCCACTCTCTGAGTGTGTTTATGCACATCACAGGGGAGGGGGCGGAGCGGCGGCTCTACATGGGGCCTGTTTGGGATTTTGATATTGCAGCGGGGAATAAGAGAGATATGCCGCTGGGGTCGAATCCCTATTATATCTTCGCGGCAGTTGTGAATTATTGGTATCGTTATCTCATGCAGATGCCTGAATTCAGAGAAGCGGTGACAGAGCGATGGAATGAGATTCGGGATGAACAAGTTGTCCAGATGATCGCGAATATACGTGATCGGGCAGAGCGGTATCATGACGAATTTGCCCGAAATTTTGAGCGGCACCCGGTTATGGGGGTTCGCGGATTTGGCTCACCGGCGGAGATTTTGGCGATCCTCACTTTTGCAGGGCAAGCGGAGCATTTGGCTCAGTGGTTTGAGGCGCGGTCGGTGTGGCTGGATGATTATTTCAACGGCAGGCTCTCTGGGCATGATTCCATGTGGCGTTTGGTGGAGTATTACGTCATAGAACATCCCCGGGAGCTTATGATCTATGACGAACACGGCTACTATCGAATCGCTCAGGTGCATCCGATTTCCCTTCATGACCGGACAATGGTCTCCATTTTAGAGGCCGCCCATCTCTTTGATCTATCTGTCCACTTTGATGTGATGACCCGGACCTATACCCTCTCAAGGGGAGAGGAGATGATCTCTTACCGCCGTGGAACGGATTTCCTTACGATTGCGGGAGAAGCGCATCACTTCCCGGCGCCGGGGATTTTAGAGATTTCCGATCTTGTATATCTGCCTCTTTATCGCCTGATTGCATTCTTAGGCTATGAGGCCGCTTGGGCGGAGGGCAGGAGCATCTTGATTATTCGACCGGCTGAGGTTTACGAGGATTATACGATTTAAAGGCATGTTTGCCCTCCTTTTGACGTAAGTATGTACAAACACTACTTGAGTCAAAAGGAGGGCTTTTTTGTGTCGAGGGGGAGAGAAAAGAAAACGGTGGCGGCGCCTATGGAGCTTGCCACGAATGCTGCAATTGGGAGCATGATTGCCCTGGGGATTTCTCTTGGGCTTTTGCTGCTTGCGTCTGGACTTGTGGTCTCAGGACGCCTACCTGAGGGGTTCATGCGGGGGAGCGTGGTGATCGTGCTTTTTTTGGCGTCTACGATCGGTGCCTTTGCCGCTATTTTCCGAAATCGCGGGAGGGCCTTAGTCGTAGGACTCGCAGAAGGGGCGATTTTGTATGGGTTTACTCTGGTGTTCGGCGCATTTTCCAGAGGGACAACACTGTTTGGGGAGCTGAGTTTGTTTCTGCTTCTTGCCGCTATCTTGGGTGGTGCGCTGGCGGGATTTCTGTGTAATCGGCCTAAAAAACGGAAAATTTGAGTGTGTTCCACAATATGCATCAAGATTTTTAGAGCTTGCTCAATTATAAAATCGCTTGTCCATTCATGGACAGGCGATTCAGGCTGTAGACAAATATGTGTGCTTCCGTGATTATGTTGTGCGTTGTAGGGGGCGATGCCCACATCGCCCCGCATGTAAAAAATTTGCAACGTATAACCGGATATACAACGAAATTGATGCCGCGGGACGATGTGGGCATCGTCCCCTACATGAACGGATATACCTGCAAAGTGTGGCGATTCAATATGCCCCCCTGCCATGATTCATTCCTCAGCCTCTTCTTTCACTCGTTTCTCCGCCTGTAACACACTGGCAGTCTTGACAATATCTCGCCCATATTTCTGCTGGAGTTTTAGCATGGAGTCACCCAGTTTATCCTGCCGTTCAGCCTTTTCTGCATCGAAGAGGGATAGCTGAAGGGTAGGTGTTTTCGTTAAGCCGCCGAGGGAGATGCCGATCAGGCGAATAGGTCGTTTTTCAATCTGATCCAAAAGATCGGCGGCGATTTCATAGATATCTGAGACCTTATCTGTGGCATCTCCGCTTTTAGAGCGGGTGATTTGCTGCATGTCGGCATAGGTGACTTTCAGGGTGATGGTGTGGGCATATAGGCCGCGGGTTCGGATATCAAAGCTTAGTTTTTGGGCGTCTAAGAGCAAGACATCTTTGAGGTAGGCAAAGTCTGTGGTGTCAGATTGGAATGTCTGCTCTCGACCGATGGATTTTGCATCCGCATCTACAATCACACGGCGGGGGTCTATACCATTTGCCAAGTCAATAATCTGTTGCCCCTGATTATTGCCCAAGGTGGCGAGTAGAGCTTCCGGGTTTTCATAGATGTGCCGCACAGTGGATATGCCGATGCGTTGTAGTTTTTCAGCAGTCTTCGCACCCACGCCGTAGATGATTCGGACATTTCGGTCTATGATGAGGTCTTGCAAGGCCTCTGGGGTGAGGATTTCAAAATAGCCGTCCGGTTTCCGTTCTTCGCTGGCTAGTTTGGCGGACATGATGGAATAACCTACGCCAACAGAGCAGGTGAGGCCTGTTTCCTCTTTTGTCCGGCGTTTGATCTCGTGAGCAACAGCCTCAGCGCCGCCAAATAGATGGGCGGAGCCTGTAACGTCAAGAAAGCCTTCGTCCAAGGAGAGATACTCACAAATATCTGTATAGCTGACCCAGATTTTGTGAACTTGGTCGGAGGCTTCTTTATATTTGTGCATATTGGGGTGCATGTAAACGCCATGGGGACAGCGGCGATAGGCCTCTTTGATGCTCATGGCGGAGCGGACACCGAAGACTCTGGCCTCGTAACTGCATGTTGCAACAACGCCCCGTTCACTTGGGAGGGCGCCGATGATGAGGGGTTTTCCTGCTAAACTGGGATTATCTCGGACTTCCACAGCGGCGTAAAAGGCGTCCATGTCCACATGGACAATCCGGCGTGGATTTTTTGCGTTTTCCATAGGCGCTTTCTAAGAAAGGCCGCGCTCAAAGAGGCGGTAGTGTAACCACTGGCGGTAGAGAGTGACTTTTTCTAAAGCCTCACCCTCCAGATCAAAGACGAAAGTGCCGCGGCTGTCCCGATAGCCGTACCAGACGATGGCAGGGACATGGGGGCGCATGGTGGTGAGGAAGGTGTGGAAGGGGCAGAGGTCTGCGAATCCGAGGAGCTCTAAGAGCATAGCAGGGAGATGAAAGGCGGAGTATGGTATGTCCGGATCTAGGTTTGCCTGTGCCAGATTTCTCAAGAGATCAGTCTGTTCCAGTGCCGCATCGTTTGCCCAGATGAGGTAGGGGATTTGATAGAGATTCAGGAGTTCCTCCCATTCTCCGCCCCGCCGTCCGAGACCTAGGGTGGGGAAGAGTGTGGGAGAGAGAGAGGGCATATGATCGGAGTAGTAGACGAGAACAAAGGGCTCGTCTGAAATACGCATGAACTCCACTAGACGCATGAGCTGCTGATCGGCGTCTATCATGCCTGTGAAGTAGTTTGCCATGATATCCCGTTCTTCCTCTGTGAGGTCAAGACCTGTGCGGAAGTTTTCCGGGTGGGAGCCGTCATAGAATTTGTTGCCGTAAGGACTGTGGTTTTGAATGGTGATCAGGAAGTAAAAGAGCGGATCTGAAGAGGTCTCTAAATGATCCTCAATCTGTTCGATCATGAGATCAAAGGCGGCAGCTTCCGAGATATAGCCGCCGCGAATTTCTGCATAATAGGGGAAAGCCTGTTCAAAGAGGACTTCCTCGAAGCCTAAGAGAGGGAAAATGTTTTGGCGGTTATAAAACCAAGAATGCCCCGGGTGGAGCATGGCAGTGCGATAGCCGAGATCCCGGAGTTTCCGCACAAAGGAGGGGGATTCGCCCCGGATGAAATCATAAGGCGGAATGCCGAAAGTGAGATCTGTCGGGCTGAGGCCGGTTAGGAAGGAAAACTCCGTCCAAGCTGTGCCGCCGCCGATGGCATCTGCGGTGATGTTGCCGCTAATCAGGGCTTCTTCCGCGATTTGCCAGTAATAATAGAGGGGATCACGGAAGCCTATAAAGTCGAAGTCGGCTTGCCTGCTGATATCAGAGAAGGCCTCGGCCTGGATGGCGATGATGTGGGGGAATATGGTATCCGCCGGGAGCGGCATGGTCTCTGCGGCTTCCAATGCGCGGATCCGTGCCGGGTCAAAGCCCGGGGGCGGAGTGATGGTGAGCTGGGTGATGTCGTGGATGAAACTGTAGATGAAACCTTTGCCTGCATACTCCGCAAATTTGCCACCGTATTCGTAAGGAAAGGAATTATACAGCGGACGGCTAGAGTAGGCCGTCTGGAACAAGAGTGTTCCGCTGGAGAGGAGTACTAGAAGGCTCAGGAGTTGGGGCATGAGACGTAGTTTGATCCGTTTCCATTTGAGGAACACGAAGACAGAGAGGAGGATGGTCAGTATTACACTTCCGATGACGGTGAGAATATTTCCTATGCCGTAGTCACTGACTATGCCGAAGACCTCCCGGATCACGCGGAAATCGCCGGGGACGAAGGGGTCTTGGCGGATTCCCATCTTGATGCGGTTGACGAAAGCGAAGAGGAGGAAGATACAAGTCGTCAGTACAATTGCAAAGGGGCCGTGCTTGGTGGCGAGAAATAGGGCGAGCATGAGGACGAGAATCGGTAGGAGATTAAGCAAAATCAAGAGCGGATTCTGGAAGCTTGTCCGGAAGTAGAAGTGAGGATCATAGGTCTGTGGCGTGATAAGTCCCACCAGTGCCCAGACAAGGATAGAGGCGACAAGCACAGCCAGCAGCGACTGACCGGGGGTGAGTGTCCATTTTTTTGTGAAGAAAGTTTTCATGTTGGTATTATACAACAGCTGAGAGGATGAGGCAAGGTGCAGACGGAGAGGTGTGTTCGGCACCCTAGGCTCCTTTTCCAAAGGAGCTGTCCGCGAAGTGGACTGAGGATTGCCCTTCATGTCCTTTCAATATCTTCAACTACTTTGCAAACAGATCGAATCCGACCTTAGGCTTCGCCTGCCACCTCCTTTACAAAAGGAGGCTGTGGCTTCTGCGCCCCTACAAAGCTATTGCAAAAATAGACAAAGCAAAATATACTAGACACAAGCAAAATGCAACAAACAGGAGGCCAAACAATGACAAAGGCAAAACTAAAAAAGCGGATCGACACGGCGGCAGGGCGGTGTCCGGCGGATTTGGTGATCCGGAATGCCAAGGTGATCGATGTCTACGGCGGTACGATCGTGGAGGGGGATATTGCCATCACCGATGGATGTGTGGTGGGTGTTGGTGCCTATGAGGGGAAGCAGATTTACGATGCCAAAGGGAAGTTTGCGGCTCCGGGATTTATTGATAGCCATATCCATATTGAATCCGCTTATGTGACCCCGGAGGAGATCGGGCGGCTTTTGGTACCCCATGGGGGGACGACGATCATTGCGGATCCTCACGAGATTGTGAATGTGAAAGGCATGGAAGCCATGCGCTATATGCTGGACGCCGCAGAGGAAACGGCTTTGGATATTCGCTATATGATGCCCTCCTGTGTTCCGGCTACTTCCTTTGAACATGCGGGTGCCACCATCGGGGCAGAAGATATCGGGGCGGCCTTAGAGGACGGACGGATTTTAGGACTTGCAGAGTTTATGGATTTCCCCGGTGTGGTGGGGGCGACAGACTTTGCTCTTGAACGTTTAATGGCGGCTCGTACCGCAGGTGTTCCCATTGATGGTCACAGTCCGGGACTTACAGGCCTTGCGCTGAACGCCTATGCCGCCGCGGGGATTTCTACAGATCACGAGTGTACCACGATCGCAATGATGCAGGAGCGGATTTCACGAGGGATGTACATTCTGATGCGCCAAGGCTCCGCTTGTCATGACTTAGAGGTTTTGCTGGATGGTGTCACACCGGAGAACAGTTCTCGTTGTCTGCTCTGCTCAGACGACCGCCAGCCGAAGACGATTTTAGAGCAAGGACACTTAGACGATCACCTCCGCATCTGTGTGCGCCATGGACTTGACCCAATCACAGCCATCCGCATGGCGACGCTGAATGCCGCGAGTTGTTTCGGCCTCTCTGACCGAGGCGCCATCGCGCCCGGACTTCGGGCGGATATTGTCCTCTTGGATGATCTGACTGATTTTCGCGTCTCCCAAGTGTTCATCGAAGGGACGCTTGTGGCAGAGGAAGGAAAATACCTGCCCCCGGTTACACGGCGTGACAGCCGCGTGATGGAGAGCAGTTTCCATGTGAAAGATTTCTCAGCGGAAAAGCTGAAGCTGCGCCTGAAGGGCGACAAAGTACATGTCATCGATATCTTGCCCGGCGGAGTTGCCACAGGAAAAGGGATCACTACGGTGCAGATCGATTCAACGGGTGATTTTGTGCGGGATGAGGCGGTAGATATCGTGAAGCTAGCGGTAGTTGAGCGGCATCAGAACACAGGAAATGTAGCGGTGGCGCTCCTCCGCGGATATGGGATTCGTGCCGGGGCTGTGGCCTTGTCCATTGCCCATGACTCTCACAATATCATCGTAGCGGGAACCTCTGACGGGGACATGGCTTTTGCTGTGGAAAGCCTCATTGCACAGGGCGGCGGTGTAATTTTGGTGAAGGATGGGATGGTGCTCGAATCCATGCCGCTACCCATCGGCGGTATTATGAGCAACCAGAGTGGGGAGTGGGTGAATGAGAGACTTACTGCCATCCACGAGGTTGCCCACAGGGAGCTTGGGATCAGCGGGGATGTGGAGCCGCTGATGACACTGTGCTTTATGTCTTTGCCGGTGATCCCGGAGCTGAAACTGACGGATATGGGGCTTTTTGACGTCTCAAGCTTTGATTTTATTTCAGTGGAAGCGGAGTAGGGCATTCTTGTGTGTTCAAAAAAGAGTTTGATTGCCTAATTCATTTTTTAATTTTGGGTTTATACGGAAAATCTGGTGTTTTTTGTGGTACACTGGGATGAGTTTTGCGGAGGGATCCGCAAGTATAGTTAATGGGGGTATGTGTTATGTTCCAAGATCTATGGGTATTTAGTATTGCAGTATTGTTCGTTGCAGTGAACGGCTTTAGTATGCTGGCATGGGCGGCGGCGCAAGGGTACAAAATGAAGCCGACGGCCTTTGCCTATCTGATCGGTGCAGTGGGGAACTTGTTAACTGGATCGATCACACCGATTTCAGGGCAGTCTTCCATCTTGACCGTTTCGCATTTTATGAAAAATGTGAATGAGCGGATTGCGGCTTTGCTCCTTGCGGTGCTTGTTATGATTCCGCTGGGACTCACCGGCGCTGTCACTAGAATTGCCGATTTTGCAGGTCCTGCGGTTGTGCAAGGCATGATGGCTGGTGTTGGTCTCATGGTGGCGGGCATTAGCTTTGACATGTTCAAACAGGCGAGACGTACCGGGGCGATTTCCTTTGTCAGCGCCCTTGCGGCACATGCGATTTTCCTAGGGAATCCCCATGCGCTGGTCTATGTGGTAGCGATCTCTGTGACCCTTGCGACCCTCGACTTTACACTGCTGCAAAAAGATCCTGAAACCGGAAAAAGAGGACGCCGGATTGATCTCCTCAAACTGTCCCAAGCGGATGGCTATGTGGGTGATATGGCGCAAAATGACAACCCGAAATTCTGGACGAAAGCGTATTGGGAAGACTTTAAGGTCATGAAGCCGAAGTTCAGCCTCTATGCAATCTACTTTGCGCTGGCTTTCATCAGCTTGAACATCGGTACCAATATTGCCTTCGGCAACATCACAGCCGGCTTTGCGGGCGTGACGCAAAACATGGATCACTTGACTGTGATTAACAGCCTAGCTGATATTCCAAGTATACTCTTTGGCGGCGCGCCTGTTGGCGCCATCATCTCCGCTACAGCGGCGGCGCCTTGGCCGGTATTGGCTGGTGTTGTGATGATGCTGCTATGCGCGCTGTTGCTTCTATTGGGACTCATGACGAAAGCTGTAAAATATGTTCCTGTACAGGCGATTGCCGGGTTCCTATTTATCATCGGCTTCTTTTCAACCTTCGTTCCGAATCTGAGCAGAGCGTTCGGCACAGGATACACAGCCCAAGCTGCCGCTGCTATGGCTTTGACGGCTTTGACGAAGAATCCGTTTATCGGACTCGTAGCCGGTGTGTTGGTGCGGTACATTGGGACGTATTTTGGCTTGATGTAGGAAGACTTCTAAGCCAATTACATAGAAAGAAGACTTGCCGCAATCGGCAAGTCTTCTTTCTATGTGTGTCCCTAGGCTCCTTTTCCAAAGGAGCTGTCCGCGAAGCGGACTGAGGATTGCCCTTTTGCAAGCTTGCGGAAGATTGAATCCGACCTTAGGCTTCGCCTGCCACCTCCTTTGCACCACAGGCACCCCTTCCGCTAAGCCAATCGCTTCGCTCTTGGGGCGTCAGTTGGAAAAGGAGGCTTTTTTCATTTCCGCGTGTCGTTTTGTATTCCCATCAATACATCAACGCTAACATCAAGTGCGACCGCAATCCGATATAATGTATCAACTGAAAAACTGTTTGCAACCTTTTCGCTTTCAATTTGTCGAATGAAATCATGCGACAAGTCAACGAGTTCGGCAAGCTGTTCAGATGTCATTTTTCGTTGCTTACGGCATATCTTGATGTTTTTGCGGATTGTATTGTAAATGTCATAGTCAAATTCGATTATATTCATGTGAACTGTCCTCTCACATAATATTACCGAATTGCATAATAAAACACCGTGAGCAAATCGCTCACAAAAATTTGACAAGGCTGATAGATCATGCTAAACTAAAAGGGCATAGTTTACCCAAAATGTACAAAAGGCGGGAGAAAAAATGTCGACTTATAAGGAGATGTACTTGATCCTAGCCCGCGCCCAGCGAGATGCCGTCTTGATCCTGCAAGAAGCGCACCAAAAAGCGGAGGAAATCGTGCTTTCAGTCGAAGTGCCTGATCATCTTCGTGTCCTTCGTCCAGAATCGCTTCAAAGAGAGGAAGAAGCTGACGAAAATCCGTAATCTCGGTGAAAAGATTGGAAAAGCGCGGTGACGTTCCGGCTATATGCTAGAACGTCATTATTTTTGTGTTCACTCCTATAAAGGGAAAAGTCTCCTTGCAGAGGGTTTGATGCATATGGTATAATGACCAAAAATCGGTTATGATATGATGGAACTTATGACACCATTACGACGTCTTACAATAGATCAAAACAATAGGAGGTACCGGCTTTGAAACGACTACTTACCCTTTTTGTGGTTCTGATCTTACTGTTCTTACCCGGCTGTACGACCAGCACGCCGGCAAACGAGTTGGTACCCCATATTGTGCCGGTACCGCCTCCAACGCCGAACCTTGTTCTTCCAGCGTCAACACCTGAGCCCACGCCGGAACCCGAGCCGGAGCCGATTGAAATTCGGATCCAATTCGCAGGGGATATCTTACTCCACAGAGGGCCGATCGATGCGGCGAACATTGGTCCGAGTACCTATGATTTCAGACCCTTCTTGCGAGACATCAAGCCCTTCATTGACGGGGATCTTTCAATTGTCAACATGGAGACGCCGGTGGATGTGCTGGGCGAGAACCGGGACATTACCACCTTTCCGCTGTTTAATGCCCCCTTTGAGATACTAGAGGCTTTGCAATACGCAGGGTTTAACCACCTGATTGCTGCAAACAATCATTCCTTTGACAGAGGATTTGATGGACTTGTTGCCACCGTACAAAATTTTGAGCACGTAGGGCTGGATTTCACAGGAATGTACGTCGATGCAGACGCTTTCCACGTCCCGACGATTCTGGATGTGAACGGGATCCAAGTGGGTATCATTGCCTATACGGACTCTGTCAATGGCTTGGAGCCATTGGTGCCTGCCGCGATGCTGCCCTATGCTGTGCGGCGGTTTCGGTCTCATGTGATGGATGATGTACCCGCTATGGGAGAGGATATCGCCAGTTTGCGCAGGGCAGGGGCGGAAGTGGTCATTGTTTCCCTCCACTGGGGCGCGGAATATGTAGACGCGCCCACCGAGATGCAGCGGCAAATCGCCAGAGGGTTGAGTGATCTCGGGGCGGATGTGATCATGGGGAACCACGCCCATGTGGTACAGCCCATCGAATGGCATGAGCGGGAAGACGGCGGACGGAGCCTCATTATATATTCGCTGGGCAATTTCCTAGCTGATCAGACGAGGATGACTACACCCATTGCCAGAACACAGTTCGGGAAGCTGGTCAGCTTGCAAGTGATTCGCGAGCCGGACGGCACAATCAGATTAGGCGCATGTGAAGTGCTGCCGACTTTGTGTATGCGGGATATCTCGGGGAATACCTTGGGTATTGTCAACGGCATCAGCGTTTTGCCGCTGATAGACGGCGAGCTGCCGGACTTCGTGACCAATGCAGATCTCCGTGCCTGGGGCAGACAGGCGTATGAGCATGTGGTGCGGATTGTTGGTGAGGAGTTTATTGTGCGGCCTTCGGTGTGATGCGGGCATAGGAGATCTGGACATCTAGGTTACGAAAAGCGGAAAGTTAGTCCGAAGAATGGGCTAACTTTCCGCTTTTCGTAACTTGTAGTATAACTGATCCGGCCCTTAGGCTCCTTTTCCAAAGGAGCTGTCCGCGAAGCGGACTGAGGATTGTCCTTTGATAGCTTGCGCGAATTTGAAACCGACCTTAGGCTTCGCCTACCACCTCCTTTGCACCACAGGCACCCCTTCCGCTAAGCCAATCGCTTCGCTCTTGGGGCGTCAGTTGGAAAAGGAGGCTTTTGATCGTCGCATGTTTTATAGAAACCTGAGAAATTCCGCAAATTGTCTTCGCATAGCCGATACACTCTGATGTTGCCGATGGGGAAAGCGCCCCATTTTTTATATCTCCCAATGGCGGGTTCATTCCAATCATGTACCCACCACTCAAGCCTGCCGCAGTTTCGTTCCTCTGTTAGGTCTGCCAGATAGGACAAGATCGCCTTGCCGAAGCCTTATGCTCCCTAATTTATGAAATATCTATGATTGCTTTTAGTCCCTGTCCTGAGCCTGCATATTCGAGGGCCGCTTTCAAGTCACGAAGCGGGAAGTGGGCTGTAATCAGTTCACCTACCGGGAGAACGCCGCTTTCGATCAGATTCAATGTTTTATAGACCATATCGATATTTGCCTTGGTCGCACCGGTAATGTGCAACTGCTTATAATGGATAATGTTGGTGTTGATCGGCACAATCTCTTTCGATTTCGGCAAGCCGCCGAAGAAATTCACTCTTCCGCCAAAACCCATTAATTCGATTGCCACCTGTTGTGCGGCAGGAGCGGGACAGGCTGTTACACAAACATCTAGGCCTTTGCCTTTTGTCTCTTTGAGAATTCTCTCATGGATGTCCTCCATGGGGATGCTGATAAAGCTTGGGTCTATTTTCCGACATAAGTCTAGGCGTTCCTCGGACATATCGTTTAGCATAACCTTTGCGGCTCCTGCGAGTTTAGCCAGTTGGGCGTGCATCACGCCAATTGCGCCGGCGCCGATAATCAGTACAGAATCGCCCACGTTCACGCCGTAATGCAAAAAACCATTATACACACAAGAGAGCGCTTCATTGAGCGCCGCCGCTTCATAGGAGGTGTTTTCCTCCAGCTCGAAGATATTGCCATAGGTGAGCGCCTGTTCCGGGATGCGGATATATTCAGCAAAGGCACCGTCAATATTTACGCCCATAGAGGTGATCGTATCGCATAAATGGGGATCTCCCGCAACACAGGCACTGCAACGCCCACAGCCTATGTTGGGTGCCAAAACCACACGCTGTCCTTTTTTCCAGTCGTGTACATTTTTTCCGACTTGTTCAATATCTCCAGAGAATTCGTGTCCAAGAATCAAAGGACGTTCCGGAGACACTGCGGCGGCTCCGTTTTGGTACATCCGTAGGTCAGTACCGCATACTGCCGCCTTTCTCACCCGCATCAGAATCTCATTGTCACCGATTTCCGGAACAGGGATATCCTCCAGCCTCAAATCATTTGCGCCATATAGTCTTGCTGCCAACATATTCTTTTCCTACCTTTCACCATACATCTTAAGCGTTTTTGGACTTAAACCTCTTTTGAAAAATCTATGAGAACCTTACCTGTGACCTTTTTGTTTTTAATATCCTCCAGCGTTACGTGAAGTTCTTCTGGTTTGATTACCCGATCGATCAGTTCATCGATTTGCACCTTGCCTTCGGAGAACATCTTTCCGGCAATGGTCCACTCCTCTCCGGGGAAGGGTGTTGAATAAGACTGCCAGATGCCTTTGAGCCATAATTCCCGCCGGTTGATTTCTTCAAATTCCCGGGCGGTAAAATGAATATCGGAAAAAGGAGTCCCAACATAAGCGACCGTTGCTTGGGCGCCAGCCAGCAAGATGGAAGCTTTTTCCGTGAACTCCACGCCACCGGCCTCGAATACAAAATCATATAAGCGTCCGCCGGTAATTTCATTTGCTTGGTCGATCCAATTTCCAGATGTATTTACCTCGTATGCAGAGCCGTATTTTTTTGCCAGCGATAGCTTTTCCTCGTTGATATCAAAAGCGCTTAAGTTGGAGGCTCCAAAATAATGCAGGGTTTGCACCATAAGCAGCCCAATCGAACCGCAGCCCATCACAGCGGCAGAAGAACCGGTTTGAAACTTCGAAATCATGGCACTGTGGATGGCAACGGTTAAAGGCTCAAAAAACGCGCCTTGGACGGCGGATACAGAATCTGGTAACTTGACCAAGTTAACCCTTGGCAATACGCAATAAGACGCCCAGCCCCCGGGCAGGGTAACACCAATAAACCGTTTTTCGGCGGAACATTGCCCCACTTTGTTGTTTGTACAATTCTCACAGGCACCGCATACGACTTTTGGCGCAACCGCCACCCGGTCGCCCGGTTTCAAGTCGTGAACGGATGCGCCGATCTCTTCGACGATTCCGGAGAATTCATGTCCATGGGGAACGGGAGTATCCAGTTTCCGCCCCATACTCCCGATGATTCGAGCTAAATCTGAGCCGCATATGCCGGCGTATTCTACTTTGATTAATACTTCGTCCTCAGTTTTGACTTGGGGTTTTGGAATTTCTGACAATCGCACATCTTCGTGTCCGTGATAAACCAATGCTTTCATGTTTTGTCCCCTTGATCCCGCTATAATATGTTGATATCAAAGCCGAAGACTTGACCCATTTGTATGAGCTCTGCTTTACAGTCGCCTTGAATGATGATTGCGTGATGAGAACTCAAGGCGCTCATGACTTCATGACCGTTATCGTTCTTATAATGGAGTAGCGCCCCATTGCGGCAATCGGAACCCGGATATTGGACATAGTCGGAAATCTCACAGGAGATGATGGTCATTTTTTTCATGTTGGCGTGTATCTTTGCAAGCATCACAGGTCCTTCGGCTAAACGGCAGTCAACCATCAAGGCATTCTCGTTGACAATCCCGAGGACTTTTGGGCGGAGCATCCAAGAAGAGCAAAAGCTCTGAGGCACGAGACCGAAATAGCCGCAGTGGACTGCCAATGCATGATTATCCGCGTTTGGAATGTCCGGGAACCGGTCTATTTTCTCATGTTTAATCGCTGCCATCCCCATAAGGAAGGGATAGAGATTCGACATCATCAAAGGTAAACGGAGAGATTGATAGAAAATAAACTGACTGAGGAGTGAGACGGTATCGCCTTCACAGTTCCACATAATCCCGTCTTTTTCAAAGAGTATATTGAAGGCAAGACAGGGGGTGGTGTCGCTGTAGAAGGACTCATTCAAGCAATTCGCACCGACTCCCTCTACACCGCCGATCTCATCAATCGCCTGCTTGAGTGCCACATAAACCTTAACCCCCCGCAGGTAGTTCTCATGGGACACATCTTCTCTAGGCACAAGCCATCCCGCACAGGCTCGCTCGGCTTCCTCGTCTGTTACAGCATGCGCCTGATCGCAAAGTTCTTTGTAACTGCGATATACAATCTCCACCCCGAAGGTTTTCTCAATGGCTTCGGTACATGCGTCTTGGAACCAGTAATTGCGCTTGAATATGTTGGCCTGCATCCCTTCGCCTCGGGAATCTTGGAAGATTAAAAATTTCATTCCGCTCTGCAACATTTTTTTACAGGCCAAGGCGCGCAGGATACATTTTGCAAGCTCTACCGAATATGGTGTGAAGATGTTGAGGCCGACTTCCTCACGGAGAAAGGACACGATTTCCCAATCCCACATTTCCACGGTGCCGAATTCGGATGTAAGTACAAGCATGGGCAGATTTATTTTCGCAAGCGCGTCTTTTTGGGTAAAGGCTTCCCCGACGAGTTGGGGGAATAAAACCGCATCAGCCTCTTCGGGGATCTGTTCGCCAACAGGAATGGGTGCAAGAAATTCTGCCTCTTCGCCATACATAGATTGGAGTATCTTGCATTGTGTTTCCAAAGTCTGTTTCTCTTCTGCGTCAATGGATTTGAAGTATAAGACTGCAAGTGTAATTTTCATAAATGAAACTCCTCTCTGATTCACATATTTTTATCAAGAGTCAAGCTGATACCGAAACTGCAGTGTACCTGTATGCACCTCACCGGGTTTTACTACCAGCAAGTGTGCTTCTCGCGTATAGCCTTTGGCAGAGAGGTTCATCACATCGCCGGAACAAGTTTGCATTTCGACACAAAAGAAGGGTGCGCCCTGTGGCGTATATACTTGTACATGAGTGAAATCATCCGTGCCATTGATTTGAATCTGGAGACCTAGTGTGGTGTAGTCGATCACGGCCTGGGCGCTTTCGTCGCAAGCGGTAAAGCAGGTGTCCAAGTTCAGAGAGCCTACCGGTGCAGGTGTTCTTAAATCAACCGGCTGATCCGCGGCATCGAGTAATTTTCCCGTGGGTAACAGCGCTTCTGTAAACTCCATTATGTATGGAGAGGGGATTTGCAGCAGAGTGTCATTTTCCCCGGAGAGTTTTGAGAAATAGGTGTGATAGGATAGGCCGAAGGGAAGATTCTGTGTACCTTCGTTTTCTACGCGATGTGTCATTTCAAGCCCCGTTTCTGTCAAGCGATAGGTAATTGTGATCGTATGGGGAAAGGGGAAACCTTGGTAAACCGGATGTGTTTCATCGATCTTCAGATATGTTTCCAAGCGCGCATCTGTATCTGTCACAACTGGTGTTCGGTAGCTCCATGCTTCATCATAGACTAGGGAATGCAGAAAAATCGGGATATTGTTCTTCTGCTGCCAATACCCTTTTCCCTCGAATGTATAACGGCAGTTCTCGCACCTGTTGGGAATGGGGTATAGAATGGGATTCCCTGTACAATAGGACGTGAGTGCAAACTCTGGGTCATAATGGACGATTTCATGGGTGCCGACTTTGAAGCAGTAGAGATTATTCCCAAGTTCCGGCGCTACTTTCATCTGTAGGTTCCGGCACGGATCATTTGGCGCATTATACCCGAGGACTATGGCAGGCTTTCCGCAGATCTCTTCATACGCATAGTAAAAATTTGACATCTTATTCTCCTCCTGGTCACAATATAGCGTTCCAAAACGCCCAAAGGCATTCACCTTTGGGCGTTTTCAGTTTGTCGTTTACAGTATTTCAATCGGTTCTGTGGGCTCAATCACGCAGTCATTGGCATAGGTGCGCTCTGGGAGCACGATCAACACGTTTACCGTTTCGTTACCGCACACATAGGGGCCGCCGTGCCAAACGCCGGGGCGTATGGAGAGCATGGTTCCCTTTGGTACGCGGAACACTTCCACTTGAGAGGCATCCGGTTTGCCGTGAGGTGTTGCCGGTGCCAGTTGTACAAATACATCACCGTCAAGGGGGAGGATGCCCTCGCCGCAGTGATCGTGATACTCTAATTCGGTGATAATAGGCGGACGGGGACTGGTTTGACAGATGGAAAAAGAGGCTTGGGGATCATTCAAAGTCAAGAGACACATATCTCGGTAAAAAGAACATGGTGCCGCGCCCAAATGGGGGCCTGATGGTGCGACCAAGTTGGCATACTCGCCGTATTTGCGGAAACTCTCTAGGGTTAAATTTTGTGGTGTTACTTTCATATTGCGCACCTATGCCTTTCCGTTTGCCATACAGGTGCGAATCCACCCTTTGACAACTTTTTTGATTTCTTCTTTTGCCGGGATTGTTGCATCTAATGTGAAGGCGTTATCACCCACACGCTCTAGTTCTCTGCGCATAGTGTTCATATAGGTACTGAAGATGATGGTACCTACGTTGATCTTGTTGATTCCATTTTTGATTGCCATTTGGATGTCCGCTTCCGGAATCCCTGTGCCGCCGTGTAAAACCAGCGGAACCTGTACCGCTTCGTTGACTTCTTGCAGACGCTTAAAGTTCAGTTCCGGCTTGCCGACATAAAAACCGTGGGCATTGCCGATGCCGATTGCCAAGGAGTCTACGCCGCTTTTTTTGACAAACTCTTCTGCTTCTGCCACATTGACAAGGAAGTCATCGTCATCAGAGCCGCCTTCTACGCCTCTTCCGCGGATCTTTCCGATTTCGCCTTCTACAAACACATCCCGGGGATGGGCATAGGCAACAACCTCAGCGGAACAGGCGATGTTTCCGGCAAGGGGGAGTGCGGAGCCGTCAATCATAACAGAAGGGAAGCCACTGTCGATGGCTGCTTTGCAGATGGCAAAGTCCGTTCCGTGATCCAAGTGGTGGATTACAGGTGTTTTTGACTTCTCCATCGCGGCATTACCCATTGCGCTGCACAGTTCCAGAGAAAGAGCGTCTATGATGAGAGGGTGGCAGGACAAGAGGATCGGAGCCTGTTCTTCTTCTGCGGCTTCTATGATCGCCAAAAGATCCCATACGTCGGAGTAGTTGAAAGCCGGAATGGCAAAGCCTTCCGCGTCTGCCTGTGCGAAGAGTTCATGTACCTTGTTTTTAGCCATAAGTCGCTCCTTTGTGATTTCGTTAATTTACCTTGGGATAGGTGCACACATCTAGATTATGTCACTGGATGATATAACTCTAGGTAAACTGCATCATAGCAAAGTGATCCTATATTTGTCAATGTTTCTGCTGGTATTTCATCATTATATATAATAGTGTGGAATCATATTTATTGAATTAACCGAATTTTTCGCATTTCAGATTTCCCTCTTGTCAATAATATCATCGTGTGATATTATTGGTTTCATGAAAATGTCTACACAGCGACTTGTTGATAAACAGAATAACCTGAAGAATATCTTTCGCACTGTGCAGAAACACGGCCCTATTGAGCGAAAGCAAATCCAAGAGTTGACACAGCTCAGTTGGGGCACTGTGTCACAATATACAAATGCGCTTTTGCAGAGCAGTGTGCTCAGCCAAAGTATGGTTACATCTCATAGTGCAGGGAAGACACCGACCACTTTAAACATCAACGGCGATGACCACTATATTATAGGTGTGGATTTCAACTTCAGCTTTATTCGCGTCGCGGTCTTAGACTTAAAGGGTACTCCTGTAAAGAACCACATCACACCTGTCACAGACGGCAGCCGGGTGATCCAGCTTTTGATTGAATCTTTGGAGCACATCATCGGGCAATTTCAGAATAAGAACATTCTGGCGATTAGTATTTCGGTACAAGGCAGTATTGATGAAGATCATGGCATCGTATTGTATTTGTCTTTCGAACCCTCTTGGCGCAACTTGACGTTGAAAGAAGCGGTAGAAAGCCGCTTTGGGATTCGAACTTTTACATTCCATGATACAGATTGTGTATTGGTGGCTGAAAAGTATTTCGGCAGCGCGATTCAAGAGGAGCATCGGAACATTGTGCTTCTGAATGCGAACATGGGTCTTGGTATGTCCTTTATGATGCGCTCGAAACTTTACACAAGCACTTTCGGTCACAGCGGAGAGCTTGGTCACATCACAGTACACGAAGGCGGTCTGCCGTGTAGTTGCGGAAAAAGAGGCTGTTTAGAGGTTTACGGTTCCAAAATGGGGATTGTCAGCCGTTTTGTAGATGAAGTAAACAAAGGGAGCAAAACAGCGCTCAATACAGAGGAAATGTTCTCTATTACATACGAATCAATTCGAGACCATGCCGTGGCGGGGGATCCCTTGTGTCTTACGCTCTTTCAGCAGGCGGGTCAATATTTGGGAAATGCGCTGGCATCTGTTGCCACTATTTTAGAGCCGGATATTATCATCTTGTACGGCGGATTCTTCGGTGACCGTGATCTGTATCGGGATGTTTTGGAACAAACCTTTCAGAATAACGTCTACACTTGCAATCAGACCAGCCTATGCTATTCCGGCCTACCGAGTACGGCGCCGGTGCTTGGGGCGGCGATGTACGCACATGAAAAAATCATTACGGACTTTTTACTAAACCGGGTGATGGACTTAGACAATGAAAGAGACGAGTCTCTGAAAGAATAGAGCGATTCTGCGAAGAGAGGGCGTGTGTGAGGCAAATGGAACCATATGACGTCATTTGTGTGGGCTTTTCCACACTTGATATCACCTTGACAGGAATCCCTTCTAATGTATTTGAACTAGAGATGGATACAGTACGCGCAAGCTCATCCGGCTGGACAGTTGGGGGAGACGGTGCCAACCAAGCCGCGGCGCTGGGCGCTTTAGGAAATAAAACGGCTTTTGTGTCCAAAATCGCATCAGATCAGGTGGGAAAAATTTTACTGGACATGCTGAATCAACGCAAGATTGATTTGCAGTATATGGTGATCGCAGGCGGGATAGAAAGTAGCTTTGTTGTAGTATGTGTGCGGTCAGACGGGCATCGGAACTTTCTGTTTTGGCCCGGCGACAAAGACAATGCACTCAAATTTGAAGAGATTGACTTATCCATCTTAGACAAAACGCGAGCAATTTCAATTGGCAGTCTGTTTTGCATGCCGGGGATGGACCAGGGCGGGACAGGGGAATTATGCCGCCTTGCAAAGGAAAAGGGTGTCCTCACCTTTGTAGACATGGCAACTGACTCACTGGGTATCGGGCCAAAAGCGGCAGAATCTGTCTATCCCTATATCGATTATCTGATTCCGAGTATAGAAGAAGCGACTTACGTCACTGGTCATACACAGCCTGAACGGATTGCCGATGATCTGCTGGCAAAGGGTGTGGGTACCGTTGTAATCAAGCTAGGTAAAGACGGTTGTTATGTGCAAAATAGAGCAGACGCTTTCTATGTCCCGTCTTTTCCTGTGGACGTAGTGGATACCACAGGCTGCGGCGATAATTTTACCGCAGGATTTATCACCGGTGTACTACAGGGCAGAAGCCTGTTTGAATGTGCGCGTTTAGGGAATGCCGCAGGTGCGCTAAACGCTACCCAAGTGGGTTCTCATGGGGCAGTACAGAATATGACACAATTAGAAGACTTTATGCACCAAGGCATATAAACAAGGAGCGAGGTAAATATCATGAATGATTCGAAAAAGAAATTACTGTTGGGCGTCGTCTACACGCGACGGAATCTGGACGGGCCTGTTTTCTGTAACCATGGCATCGCACAGCAGAAAAAGAACCTAATTGAAGCGCGGCTGAAAGAACTCAATATCGAGTTTGTAAATTTGGATTTCCTAAATGAAGAAGGGATTATCTTCGACGGCCTAGATGCCCACAAGGTAGCGCGTCACTTCACAGAAAAAGGTGTGGACGCCCTATTTTGTCCCCACGTGAATTTTGGTACAGAGGATGCCATTGCCAAAATTGGCAAGCTGATGCAAAAACCTCTGCTCCTTTGGGCACTCCGTGATGACGCGCCTGATGCGGAAGGGAATCGTGCTACGGACAGCCAGTGCGGCTTGTTCGCGACAAGCAAGGTGTTACAGCAGTTTGGCGTACCTTTCTCCTACATGACCAACTGCACCCTTTCCGATCCTACCTTTGAGCGGGTTTTGTCGAATTTCTTAGCCGCTTCTCAAGTCGTCAAGTCTTTCCGCGGGATGCGTGTCGGACAGATCGGTACGCGGCCGGATCCATTCTGGTCTGTGAAATGTAACGAGCTGCAATTGCTAGAGCGTTTCGGCATCGAAGTGGTTCCGCAAACCATGATCGATCTGCAAAATTGCTTTGAAGATATTCTGAAAACAGAACAGTCTGCTCTTGAAAAAGAAGTTGCACGTTTTCAGTCTGAGTTTAAAACAAGCGTATCTGTGGACGCACTCACCCGCACCTCTGCCCTCAAGCGGGCGATTCGCAAGTGGGCGGACGAGATGGAGCTAGATGCGGTGGCTTCCAGCTGTTGGGGTCCCATGCGCCAGATGGCAGGGATCGCCTCGTGCTTTACCTTTGGTGAACTCACAGGTGAGAATTTGCCGGTGTGCTGTGAAACGGATATCAACGGGGCGATTTCTTCCGTCATGTCCCGTGCGGCTACCCGTTGGCAAAAACCCGGCTTCTTCCCGGATATCACCATGCGCCACCCAACTAATGACAATGCGGAACTACTCTGGCACTGCGGCGTATTCCCAGGCAATACCGCCACCAAAGAGTGTAAGCCGGAAATCGGCTGTAACTTTGATGAAGACCGTCCCACTGTCTCCAACTTCAAGGTCGAGAGCGGCGACATCACCATCTGCCGCTTTGATGGGATACAGGACAACTATCAGCTTTTGATGGCCCAAGGCAAAAGCGTAGATGGGCCTATGACAAAGGGTTCTTACGGTTGGTTTGAGTTCGAAAACTGGCCCCAGCTTGAGCACAAGTTGATTTATGGCCCATACATCCATCACTGTGCCGCGGTCTATGCAAAAGTCTCACCGGTATTGTTTGAAGCTTGCCGGTATATACCAGGCCTGCAAGCAGATCCCATCTCTCCCGGTAGTCAAGCCTTGGAAGCGTTTTTGATTTAAGCAAGAGACCAGTTTAAAAAGGATTTGGTATGGAAAAAGCTAGAAGAATTGTAGGTATCATTTTAATCTGTCTGTTTGCGATACTGATCACAGTCATTCTATTGCAGGCATTTGACTTAGTCTCTACGCGGATTTTGAACACGATGGTCGCAATGACTGTGGTACCGGGCATCCCTTTGTGTTTCTTGGTCAAGCGTCTGCACAACAAGATTGAGACGCAGGAAAAGGCAAAACAAGAACAGAAATCGGAGCCCCATTAAATGGATTATATTTGAATATTCCAAATATAATGTACGACTAAATTACGAGGAGGAAAAAAATGAAAAAGAGAGTACTTGCACTATTACTCGCGCTGACTTTGGTTTTTGCTCTTGCAGCATGCGGCGGGGGTACAGCAGACCCAACACCAGCACCAGCAGCTACCGAGGCGCCAGCGGCTACTCCGGCAGCACCAGCAGCTCCAGCGACACCAGAAGGATTCCAAGTTGACATTTTCTTCTACTCATTTGCAGACACATTTATGGCAAGTGTACGTGCGGCACTAGAGGCGAATCTAGTGAGTGCCGGCATGGAGTTCACATCCCACGACGCTGACCGTGACCCAAGCAGACAAGTAGACCAAATTCGTACCGCTCTCACAATGGGAACAGACCTCATCATGATTAACGTTGTTTCCACAGGCGCGGAAGACGTTGCCTTGTACATGGTAGAGATGGCGCGTGAAGCAGATGTACCCATTATCTTCTTCAACCGCGAAGTCAGCGATGCCGTTATCAACGCATGGGAAAATGTAATTTACGTTGGAACAGACGCACCTGAAGCGGGCTTCATGCAGGGCGAATTGATCTACAACATGATCAGAGACAACATTGAACAGTATGACAGAAACGGCGATGGCTATATTTCTTACATCATGTTCAAAGGCGAACTAGGAAACCCAGAAGCACAAGGCCGTACCGAGTTCTCCGTTTATCAAGCAAACCAAATGTTAGAAGCAGCTGGTCTGCCTACGCTCAGATTCTATGACCCAGCAAACTCAGATCTCTATATCAGCGCAAACTGGTCTGCGGCAACAGCTCACGAGGCGATGCTTACAGCGCTCAACACAAACCCAATGACAGGTCCGAACCCAATCGAGCTAGTCATTGCAAACAATGACGACATGGCTCTCGGTGCGATCGAAGCCCTCAACGGCATTGGCTTTAACACCGGTGACCCTGACAGCGACTACATCCCTGTATTCGGCGTTGATGCAACTGACGTAGCTCGTGACGCGATCAATGCAGGCAGAATGACCGGTACAATTGAGCAAAGCGCAACCGGTATGGCTGAAGCACTTGTATTCTTGGCAAGCAACGTCATGAACGGCGGTCACTTGATGGATAACACAGCAAGCTTCAACATTGACGCACATGTTGAGAAAATCCGTATCCCGCACGGTATGGTATCATAAGGTCTTAGGTGCAGATTATACGCTAGAACTCTGCCACCAGCATATGTGACCCTAGTACTTCAGATGTTCTCAAACTGGGCGGCTCATCTGGGTCGCCCAGTTGTTTGATTCCTTAACAGAGTAGGAAGGAAGGGACTATCTTGGCTGAATATTTGTTAGAGATGAAAAACATATGCAAGGATTTTCCGGGGGTTAAAGCCTTGGATGATGTAAGCTTTGCTGTAAAGCCATCCACTGTACACGCTTTAATGGGCGAGAATGGGGCAGGGAAATCCACGCTAATGAAATGTTTGTTCGGTATGTATTTTGAAGACAGCGGCGATATTTTGATTGACGGCCGAAAAGTAAACTTCAAAAACTCAAAGCAGGCCTTGGAAAACGGCATTGCAATGGTACATCAGGAGCTAAACCAAGCGGTAAAGCGAAGTGCGATGGAAAACATTTGGCTTGGCAGGTTTCCGACACGTGCCGGATTTGTCAATCATAAAAAGATGTACAAGGACACGAAAGAGATCTTTGAGAGCTTGGGGATTGAGGTCAATCCGAATCAAAAATTAAGCACGCTATCTGTTTCGCAACGTCAAATGGTTGAAATTGCGAAGGCAGTTTCCTATAATTCGCGTATTATTGTATTTGACGAGCCAACATCCTCCCTCACAGAAGCGGAAGCGGAGCATTTGTTTGGGATTATAGAGACATTGAAACAGCGCGGCTGCGGTATTGTGTATATTTCCCACAGAATGGAAGAGATCCTCAGAATTTCAGACTATGTAACGGTTTTGCGCGATGGGAAATGGGTGTCTACCGCACCCGCTCAGGAACTGACGATGGATATCATTATCCAGCAAATGGTTGGGCGAGAGCTTACGAATCGTTTCCCGCCTAAGATCAACGAGCCCGGAGACGTAATTTTATCGGTTGAAAACCTGTCATCGGAATACGCGAACTTGAAAGATGCAAGCTTTACGCTCCGAAAAGGTGAAATTTTAGGTCTGGCAGGTCTCGTTGGTGCGGGACGTACAGAGATTTTGGAAAATTTATTCGGCCTCTCCACCCGGAAAGGCGGCGAAATCAAACTCCATGGAAAAAAAATAAGCAACACCAATTCCAGAAAAGCGATTAAGAATGGATTCGCACTGGTGACGGAAGAGAGAAGATCGAACGGTATTTTTGGAATTTTGGATGTACGGCAAAATACCGTAATATCGAATTTGAAGCATTACAAAAAAGGGCCTCTTCTATCTGGCAAAGAGATGAGTGCAGATACTGACAAGTATATCAAAGCACTCAAGGTCAAGACGCCTCACCAGCGGACAAAGATTAAGTCTTTATCCGGCGGAAATCAGCAAAAAGTTATTTTCGGACGCTGGCTTCTCACAACACCGGAAGTATTGCTGTTGGACGAGCCGACAAGGGGTATTGACGTTGGCGCGAAATATGATATTTACCAGCTCATGCTTGAACTGGCTGCTGCTGGGAAAGCCGTCGTCATGGTTTCCTCTGAAATGCCGGAATTGTTTGGTGTTTGTGACCGCATCGTCGTCGTATCCGGCGGTCGTGTTGCGGGAGAAGTGGATGTGAAAAGTACTTCTCAAGAAGAGATCATGACATTAGCCACGAAATACGCGTAAGCGGATCAAGAGCAAGGGGAGAGATATACTAATGGGTAGTGCAATGAAAAAATCTTCGTTCTTCGCCGTAAGGATTCAGGAGTATAAGGCGATGTCTGGTCGGGAGAAGCGGAAGTTCTGGACGAACTTCTTTCTGAACAATTCCTTGTATTTTATGATGATCATCTTGGTCGTCTATGTGACGAGCCAGCACAGAAACTTTATCAGCGCACCTTCTATCGTGGACTTGGTCAGACGCTCTTCCTCCAGCTTGTTTATGGCCCTTGGCTTGGGTGGGATCATTGTCCTGACAGGAACAGACCTTTCGGCAGGGCGTGCACTTGGGCTTACGGCTGTTATTTCCGCATCGCTGTTGCAACGGGCTGACTTTGCGGAACGAATGTGGCCCACGATGGGGGTCTGGCCGATTTGGGCGGTTGCGCTCTTGGTTGTCTTTATCGGTATGATCATCGGTTTTGTAAACGGATTCTTTGTGTTTAAATTCAGTCTGCATCCGTTTATCGTCACCTTGTCCACGCAGCTCATCTTATTCGGTATCATCTTGATGTATGTAAACGCCGGCGCAAATGCCGGGCGTCCGATTTCAGGTCTTGATCCTGCATATCAAGAGTTCGTAAGGGGATCTGTTGTCCGAATATTCGGGCAGGCCATACCGAACTATGTGTGGTTCGCCTTGATTGCAACCATTGTGATGTGGGTTGTCTGGAATAAAACAGTTCTAGGCAAGAACATGTACGCGGTTGGGGCGAACCCGGAAGCGGCAAAGGTTTCCGGTGTAAATGTGGGTCTTACGATCATTGCAATTTTCGTAATAGCGGGTGCATTGAATGGATTCGCAGGCTTTGTGGATGCGGCGCGGATTGGCTCTAACACACCAAACACCGGAAGGGAGTTTGAGCTAGATGCCATCGCGGCCTGTGTCATCGGTGGTGTAAGCTTTACCGGGGGCGTCGGGAAGATCAGTGGAATTTTGACGGGTGTATTCATGTTACAGGTCATCCAAGTTGCGCTGCAATGGCTGTCTGTATCCGCCAGCTTGCAGTATGTTATCACCGGTATGATTATCTTGGTTGCGGTATCCTTGGATATGCAGAAGTATTTGACGAAGAAGTAAGAGCAATTAGGCGATCTGAAGCCACTGCTCCCCTTGAGAGCGGGAGATCCGCTTGCAAGGGGAGCTACGTTTTTGGTGACTTTTGTAGGGGGCGCTGTCCTCAGCGCCCCCTCCTTCTACTGGGCCTCAAGTGATGCGGGACGCTGAGGACAGCGTCCCCTACGGAGTGCTATATTTTACTACTTACAGAAATGGAAGTGATGACTTGACTATTGTAGGTCTTGATATTGGCACCACTACGATTTCCACCATAGTAATCGACAGCGATTCAGGACAGGTACTGGAATCTATCACCGTACCCAATCAGGCGAAGGTGGAGGGCGCATATCCTTTTGAGCAATTGCAAAATCCGGAGGCGATTGTTTCCATTGCGAAAGATATGCTAGACAAGGTCGTCACCCAATATGCGCCGGGGAGTATTGGTCTGACAGGTCAGATGCACGGTATTTTGTATGTGGATGAAAACGGACATGCCGCGAGCCCCTTATATACCTGGCAGGATGGGCGGGGTGATCAGCCCTATGATGCAGGTGTGAGCTATACACAAGAACTTACACGGCGAATAGAGAGCTTGCCTGATTATGCACAGTACAGTCCTTTGGCGTCCGGATATGGATCGGTTACGCATTTTTATAACACGTGCAACAATTTGCTTCCGTCAAGCGCTGCTAGTTTTTGTACCATTCAATGTTATATTGGTATGGGCTTATGCGGTAGAACGCATCCATTGCTACACGCAAGCGATGCAGCAAGTCTTGGCTTATATGATTTACCCCATGCCCGCTTTGCGCAAGAGGCCATAGAAGTCGGAGGCATGGACCCGGCATTATACCCCGAAGTTACGGATGACTATGCCTTGATGGGTCATTACAAAGGTGTACCGGTCAGCATCGGACTCGGAGACAACCAAGCGAGCTTCCTTGGCACCGTGCGAGATCCGGCAGGCAGCATCCTTGTGAATGTTGGGACAGGACAACAAATTTCCCTTTTGTCAACTTCTTGGTCGGTACAGGCGCCTATCGAGGCGCGGCCCATCGCAAAGGGGCAGTTTTTGCAAGTCGGCGCACCCATTTGCGGCGGTGAATCATACGCCCTTCTAGAACGCTTTTTCTCACAAGTTGTTCTGATGGCTACAGGACAAAAGCCTGGAAGGCTATTTGAGCAAATGAATGAGGCCGCACTCCGGCATCTGGATGCATCTGAAAAACTAGCGGTCAGTACGCAATTTCGCGGTACACGGCAAGACGGCGGGGTGCGGGGGGCAATAAGCGGGATATCAACAGATAATTTTACACCGGAACTCTTGACCCTTGGCTTTTTGGAAGGTATGGTCGATGAATTATGGAGCATGTATCAGAAAATGGAGCCGGAGCAGAGATGTACTACACTTGTCGGCTCAGGGAACGCTGTAAGGCGCAATCCTGCTTTGCGAAAAGTACTTGAGACACGCTTTGGGCTTACCCTTCAAATTCCGATCCATCAGGAAGAGGCGGCATTCGGTGCGGCTTTATTTGGATATATGTCCGCAGGCGGCTCCCATGGGGAAATTAGTCAGTGCATTCAGTATGATTAGAATTTAGCAAAAAGACTGGGGCGCAGAGAATGAAGATCAAAATTTTCCAAAAGGGATTCAACTATTCTCAGGATGGACAGGGAAACCGCTTGGTCTATCATCTGCAAGGTTGTAATATGTTCTGCCCGTGGTGTTCCAATCCAGAGGGTTTGGCTCTCTCCGGCCCAGCCTGTACGGAATTTGACCTTGATGAAGTCGTGGATGAAGCGATCAGCAGTGTTCCGATCTTTTTTGACGGCGGCGGCGTTACCCTTACCGGCGGTGAAGCCACCTTGCAGTTTGAGGCGATTCGCGCACTCTTTACAAAACTGAAGGATGCGGGAATTCACACGGCACTTGAAACAAATGGAACCCATGAGCGGCTTCCCGAGCTGTTCCCCCTGATCGACCAGCTGATTATAGACTTGAAACACTATGACAGCGGGATACAGAAAGCCCAAACCAAAATAGGGAACAGGGTGACGCTTTCCAATATTCGAAAGGCGCTAGAGAGCAAGAAGCGGCTTCTTATCCGGGTCCCGCTTGTCAGCGGCTTTAATGCAGCGCTTACGGATATTCCCGGTTTTATTGAGCGAATCAAAAGCTTTGACTCTCCAGAGCTTCCCATAGAACTGCTCACCTATCATGAGTTTGGTCGAGATAAATGGGAAAAGCATGGCATGGCGTACCAGACGGAAGACGGCTATGTGCCCGGAGAAGTATTGCAGGCGTTTCAGAGAAAATTTCAGGAAAGCGGAATCAAGCTTATCACAACTTAATGGAGGTACAAGTACAATGCGTATCAACACATTTTATTCCCATGACAAGATTACAGAGATGGCAAAGGAACTGTTCCGCGAAGAAAGAACGATCACGGAGCTGAACGGCTGGTTCTTCATTAAGGAGATTCAGCAAAAAAGCGCTACGGAGTTTTCAGCCCTCCCTCTGGAGCTGCGGACTGCAAAGATTCTCAAGGAAGTGGCGAAGTCCCTTCCCCTTGATTTGAGTGACAATGCGATCTTTGCGGGAACACAGCGGGATGCTTTCGCGAAAAGTTATGCGCTGATTAACCCAACATTCGAAGTAGAATCCTTTTCCGGTTACTGTGACCCGACAGCGGTTTTCGGTGATATAGAGCCGAGTGAGCATATATCTGTAGAACGGATTCAGACTGTCCGTGCGTGTGATCAGCAGAGTGCATATGTCAAGGAGCTTTCGGAAGTCTATGAAAAAGTAGAGGGCTATACTTCTGAAATTATTTTCTTTGTGGAACAGGTAACCGGACACCTTATACCCGATATCAGACCCATCCTAGCAAAGGGTGTTAGCGGCTTGATCCAAGAACTCGGCGCAAAGATTGCCGCCGAATCAGATCTGGAGCGTAAGGTCAATTATGAGGCCATGAAAACCGCACTTGAAGCAGTATTGATACTTGCAGAGCGCTACGCCGCTTTGGCGAGAGAGCAGATGGTATCTGCAAGCCCGGAGCGTCAAGCTGCCCTGCAATTAATGGCGGATACATTGGAGAAAGTCCCGGCAAAGGGCGCTGAGACCCTCTATGAGGCGATACAGAGCTTCATTCTAATCTGGCAAGTGATGTGTGTGGAGCAAGCGCCGAATCCCTTTGCCTTCTCAGTCGGAAACGCGGATAGGATTTTTGAGCCTTATCGCGCAATGGAAGGTTGTGATCGCGGGCTTGCGGCGGCACTATTCAAGCATTTTCTGGTATTTTTCAACGTAGGCGACAGGAGCTGGGCGATTTCTCAAAACATCATCGTTGGCGGCAGAGACGCGGTAGGAAACGACCTGACAAATGAGAGCCTATTTGCTCTGTTTGACGCGTACTACGATATGAATCTGCCCCAGCCCATCCTTTCTGTCAAGCTCCATCAAAACACACCTGCGTCTGTATACGAATCGATGGGACGGTTTTTCCTGACACCGGGTGCCCTAACCCCATCGCTGTTTAATGATGACGCCATGTTTGACGTGCTGCGCAAAGCGGGTATTGAGGAGCAAGATCTTGCGGATTACTCCATAGCCGGCTGTCAAGAGCCGCTCATTATGGGGAAAGACAATGGGAACACCACAAATAGCTGGCTCAATCTGGGTAAAATTTTGGAGCTAACCGTGAGTGATGGCATCTCTGCGATCTCTGGGAAACCCATCGGACGGGCGAGCGGTGTTTCAGATGTACGTGACCGTCTCTCCCGGATCAGAGAGCTGTTTTATGAAAATGTAGCCTACTACACTGCTGAGATGGCACAGGCTGCGAATGGTGCGTCAAGGGCACTCTCCAATTTGCGGACACCATTTTTGAGTACACTGATGGGGGGCATCGAATCTGGCTATGATCTCCGGGACGCCCAGCATCAGGGTACGAAATACAATGGCAGCGGTTGCTTGATTCACGGTCTCGTGGTGGTGGCGGATTCCTTTATCGCGATTGACAAGTTTTTAGAAGAGCGCCCGGAAGAATCTGACAAACTGCTGCATGCCTTGCTCACAAACTTTGAAGGGGCTGAGGAGCTGCGGGAATATCTGCTTCAGGCACCCAAATTTGGCAATCATATTGATGTTGTGGACAAGGAAGCTGCCGAGATTGCAAGCAGAGTGTCCGACGTAGTATCCGAGCAGAAAAACTATCTCGGCAATCCCTTCAGACCTGATTTCAGTACGCCATCCACACACTTGTTATACGGCTATTGGGTTGGTGCGACGCCGGACGGTAGAAAATCCAGAGACATGCTCAACTATGGTGTAGATCCCCTGTATGGAGACGCTCAAAGCGGGCTCGGGTTCCGTACCTTGTCTGCATTTAAGCTTCCCTACGAGAAAATGAGCGGCGGATATGCTTCTCACTTCGGGATAGAGCCGAAATATTTCAAAGGGAACACTTACGAGGAGAATGGTATTGAATTCCGGGACAAAGTTGTAGCGCCCTTATTTTTCAACAGTGCAAATGAAAATATTGCGCCGTTTTACTTGTACGTCAATATCACAACAGCCGAGATATTGCGTAAACTCTTGGAGAATCCGAAGAAATACGCGCCAAGCGGTGTGTACATCATGCGGATTCACGGAACTTTCGTCAATTTCCTCGATCTGTCCCCCGCAATTCAGCAAGATATCATCATGCGGCTTGACCCAAACTCTACTGCAATTACAGGCTGAGAATGAGTGAGGGCGGGAAGTTGAAAGTTTTAAATTTTGGCTCTTTGAATTTAGACTATGTCTACTCTGTTGACCACATTGTAAGGCCCGGAGAGACGATCTCGTCAAGTGAACTAGATGTATTTCCGGGGGGCAAAGGTTTGAATCAATCCGTTGCTTTGGCCCGGGCAGGTGCCGAGGTCTATCACGCGGGTATGATTGGGCAAGACGGCGGACTTCTTTTGCAGACATGTGAGGAGAATCACATAGATACCTCCTTCATACGTAGGACGGAAGTCCGCAGCGGCAACGCCATCATCCAAATCGCGAAAGATGGAGAAAATAGCATTGTGCTGTTTGCGGGTGCTAACAGACAACATACGAAAGAACACGTGGATTCTGTGTTGGCATGCTTCGGAAAAGGAGGTTTGCTTGTTCTGCAAAACGAGATCAATCTCATTGACTACATCATAGATCGAGCCTTTGCCATCGGGATGCAGATTGCGATCAACCCATCTCCATTTGATCTCAGTATGAAGTGCTGTGATTTTTCCAAAGTCTCCTTTCTCTTTATCAATGAAGTAGAAGGGGAGCAGCTCTCTGGTGAAAAGCAAGCGGATCAGATCTTGGCCTTTATCAAAAAGACCTATCCGCAGATTCAGACGGTTCTGACACTGGGGAAAGATGGTGCGCTATTCCAGCAGGGTGACGTGATCTATCGCCAAGCAGCCTTCGATGTGAAGGCTGTGGACACCACCGCTGCGGGTGATACCTTTACCGGATATTTTTTAGCTGAAATAACGAGAGGCCAGCCCCCGCAAGACGCCCTCCGGCTGGCTGCTGCGGCAGCAGCGCTGGCTGTATCCCGAAAGGGTGCGGTCGTGTCGATTCCGTGGAAGAATGAGATCAAGTAGTTTTTTCGCAAAAGTATCAATGATAGAACGAAGCAGGAGCTGACCGATGTGTCAGTTCCTGCTTCATTTGCTTTTACAGATGCTGTTTTTTATAGCGACATCGCACGGGTGACAATTAGACCAAGGATAAATAAGCTAACCAGAGCTTCTGCACCGGCCATCATTTTTGCCATGTGGGTATAGGGGCTCAGCGCAGCAGGGGAGAAGGAGGTTGCTGTTGTGATGGATAAGTAGAGGTAATCGATAAATCCCGGCGTCCAATTTTCAGGTGCGAGCTGGGGGTCGCCTGAAGTTTGTTGGGGGAATACAAAATCTGGATAGTTTTTATTGCGAAATACGGTGGGTAAGCCTAAGGCGCGGATTTCGGGGCCGCCTGTGTCGAGTTCCCAATAGGCGAGGGAAAAGACGCCAATGTTTACGACCCACAAGGCGAAGCCTGCTAGGAGGAGTTCGTGAGAGACTGTGATGGTAGCCGGATTGAGCATGTCATAGATAAACCACCCCATACAGAGTAGGTTAATGAGGGGCAGGAGGACGACAACCGCAATCGACAGAGCCCGTGCGGATCGGGAAGGTTTTCTATGGCTGCCCGAATAGGCAAGGATGGAAACGCTTAAGAGGATGCCTGAAATGAGGGGCAATATCCAGACAAAGTTCAGGTTGATCGCGTAGGCGATCCATGCTTGGCCTGCTATGACGATTAAGGTCATAGTAAAGGCGGCGACGCGTGTGCGGAAATAGGAGCTTACTTGTAAGCCTTTATTTTTTGTGTTTTGATCTGTACTTGAAGATTGCCCGTTACGCATAGGAAAGCTCCTCACATATCAGATTATGTTCTCTGCTGATAAAAATAGCGAAATATTCGAAGCCCGGGCTTCGAGTATTTCGCTATTTTCAGTCGTGCTTTGCCATTGCTGTGCGCCCATGATATAATAATTTTAACCTAAAAAACCCTGTAAAATCAATGGGTTGCGGGGTTGGAATTATTCTTTTTATTCTTTTTCAGGACGAAAAACGGGGCAACTCTATCACTTGAAAACATCAAAATCCACATTAACATCAAAATGTTGCCCCCATCACAAGGAGAAAACACATGGGAAAAGTATCAGTCATCAGCAACAGGAAAGGTGGTTGTGGCAAGAGCTTCACAGCCGCAAGTCTCGCAGTCGGATTAACTAGACAAGGCAAAAGAGTTCTATGCCTAGATTGTGACAACCAACACTCTCTAACGGTCAGCATGGGGGTAGCAGAGCCGGACAAATTGCCGATCACACTTAAAACAGTTATCACGGACATCATTGACGAGAAAGACCTTGACTCTACAGCAGGCATCATCCATCACTCGGAGGGCGTTGATCTTCTGCCTACTAACAGCAGTCTTACCGGCATCGAACTTACATTAGCGCCACTGATCGGGCGAGAAACGATTCTCAGGCAATATATCGACAAGGTAAAGCCGTTGTACGATTATGTGCTGTTGGACACCGCGCCCACACTCGATCTGCTTGCTATAAACGCACTTGCTGCGGCAGACAGTGTTATTGTCCCCGTTGCCCCAAAGTTTCTTGATGCAAAAGGTCTTGAACTACTATTAAGAAGTATAGCACAGATTCGACGGAGTATAAACCCCCAACTTTCAATCGATGGCATATTGCTGACGATGGTGGACAAGCGGACGAACTTCACTAAAGAAATTATCAGCATGATCGAGGTGGCCTACGGCGAACGAATCCGCATATTCAAAAGCCATGTCCCTTACTCCGTCCGTGCTGCGGAAGCAAACGCGACAGGTAAATCAATCTTCACACACGATCCGAACGGTAAAGTGGCAGTAGCTTATGCGTCACTCACGGAGGAGGTGTTGGAAGTTGCTTAGACCCGAAGAGAACGTGTTTCGGAAATTAGACGCACTACGCCTTAAATACGAAAGAGCGGACAAGATCAGAGCAATATTCCAAAAAGAGATGGAAAATAGCTTAAACGATATTGACTGGTATGATGACGAAGAGATGATACTTAGGATCATCACACATTTGCCACAATGTTACTTGCGCTACCGATTGTACAAGAGGTTTTACACATTGCAAGAGGCCAGAGAGGGAGGTGGAGACGATGCGTAAAAAAGATTCTATTATAAGTGCCAACCTCGCGGGATATGACAACATCTTTCAATCAACCGCCCCCGGCACAGACGGCGAGACTATCATCCATATCCCCCTCGCGGAACTGCACCCGCCTGACTTCACTCCATTCCATGTGTTCGATGATGCTGCCATGACCCGGCTTGTAAGGGGCATTAAAGAACGCGGCGTTGAAGACCCCGGACTTGTCCGACCACGCGCCGATGGCGGCTATGAGTTGCTCTGCGGCGGTAGACGCAAGAGAGCCTGCGAAATAGCGGAGATACCGACCATGCCAATCATCATCAAGGAACTAGATGATGACAGTGCCGTGATTGAGATGGTGGATTCCAACCTCAATCAACACCTCGAACAGCGTGAAAAGCTGCTTTACAGCGAAAAGGCATGGGCGTACAGGATAAAACTGGAAGCGCTCAACCATCAAGGCGTGAAGTCCGATGTTCCCGGTCAACTCTCTGTGGATATATTAAGTGAGCAGACCGGCGAAAGCAAAAGCCAGATATTCCGCATAATGCGACTAACTGAACTCATATACACTCTGCTTGATAGAGTAGACACTGGGCAGCTTGCCTTTAATGCTGGCGAAAAACTATCCTATCTCTCTCAAATTGAGCAGACGGCAGTTGCCGCCGCTATGGACAAATACGGGATCAAGCCTTCCGTGTCACAAGCTACTAGACTAACAAAGCTGAAACAAGGACTAGAAAGGGGCGAGAATTTGTCCGCCGGCCAGATTGACGCTATCTTATCAGAAGCCAAGAGACCAGCGAAAGGCGAACCCACCGGCTCCATGCGGTTCCGTAAATACTTCCCACCGGAATATTCTCAAAAACAGATGGATGCGGTCATATCCACCCTGTTGAAAGATTGGCAGGCGCAGCAGAAGCGGATCACTGAAAGGGGTGCGGCATGATGGAGGTTAAGCAAACCAATCAATATGAGAGGGTTCTGCCGCTAGCAGTCAATCCCCATCTGTTTATTGGGAAGAAACCAGTCGCCGTCCTATTTGGAGAGGAGCGGATAAGTACTAAATCGTGGCGGGAAGTCTACACTGTCATCCTCAAACGGTGCAATAGCGACCCGAAGCACCATGAGACGCTGATGTATCTGCGTGGCAAGGTATCTGGACGAGAGAGATTTTTTCTTGCAGACAACCCGGACAGTATGACGAGACCGGTGCAAATTGATGACGCACTCTACGGTGAAACCCACTACGGAGCACAGACCCTCATGCACATTCTGGTTAATCGTATATTGGCTCCTGTTCGGTTCGATTGTTCAAAGATTCGAGTGGTTCTGAAAAATTAGGGTGAAAAGTGGCTTGCAATCTTGATATTATGCGTATGCACCTATATAATACGAGATATAAGCACAACCAGAAAATAGGAGGATTGCAAATGTCTATACAAGGGTCTATACAAGGAAAACAAGCCGCAATTTATTGTCGCGCTTCTGTTCCTGCACAGACAATAGAAGCTCAACGCTTGTCTTTGCTAAATTTCGCAAAAGATAATGGTTTTGAGAATGTAGCTGAATATATCGACAATGGGAAAAGCGGACTCACGCTCGATCGACCAGCACTCAACCAATTAACCGCAGATATGTGTGCTGGGAAAATAGAGAAAGTGTTTGTGATAGCAGGTTCACGCATTGGTAAGGGTGATAAAACTCCAACCTCGGAAGCCTTGGAATGGATAGACAAAGCAAATGCGCTTGGTGTAGAGATTGTTTCAAAGGCTAACGACATCCCCAGCGCGGAAGAACTCAGCCGTCTTCTACGTTACCGCAAATTGGGTCTATTCACTGAGCCACAGCTAGAACTAGATATATTATTCTCGATTGAGGTGGACTTTTTGCCTCAAAGTGCGTCCATTGATGATGCTATTAAAGACTGGCTGGAAGCTAATGGGCACGAATGGGACTACGATCAAGACGGACAGCTACGCGCAAATATTGATGGTGTGCTGGGGCACCCAACTCATATTGGTGGCGGTGATATTGAGTGGTTGCCGATCTTGACAGATGACAATGATGCAAAGAGCGAAGAATAGAAAAGGCGAAAGAATGGGATATGAAAGCGATTTCGTAAAGCAAGAGGGGTACAAGTGGGACTATTCATTCTAATAGCGATTCTATTAGTCATCGGTATAGTGGGCTTCTTCTTGCCGAAAATAGCAAAGGTATTCATCCACTTGGATTATGTGTTTCTCTTTGCTCTTGTATGGGGATTTGTATTCGGTGCAACTGGATGGTTTGGTCAAACGATAGCAGAGGGCATGGATGCAATTTGGATGTGAACTGTTGGTATTGTATACTTCATTGTTACTATGGTGCTGAGAGTGAAGGATGAAAATCTCATGATTTAAGACCATCCCTATTAATTTTGGCAATACGCATAAGCGTCCTGGAGTGGTTCACAAACGTGAAGCACTCCGGGCGTTTTTCAATGCCTGAAAGGAGACGCACAGAATGAGCAAAAACACAAGGCATCAAGCGTAAGAGGGGAGCTCTACGATGGGATGGGTAACTGTCAGTGGCGGTGATAAAATGGCCAAAAGCGGCGGTTAAAAAATGTACAAAGATGGCTCTGGGGTGCTACACTTTTTCTAGCGAGAAATCGATGGGAAGGTGTAGAGATGAAAGGAGA
>Ga0131853_10001918_pt1 | contig 37100 bp, 36 predicted proteins | sample TergutLab28metaG_FD_92764 | JGI IMG/M metagenome (GOLD analysis project Ga0131853, IMG submission 92764) | Labiotermes labralis P1 segment gut microbial communities from Petit-Saut dam, French Guiana - Lab288 P1 (version 2) (version 2) | ecosystem: Host-associated > Arthropoda: Insects >... | reverse complement strand
CACATTTCCTCTCGGTACTGGTAGCAGATGCTTGATTTTTTCGTATTGCTCTACATTTATCTCCATATTTTTCAGTTTATCATTTCTTGGCTATTTTCGATAGTGGGAACACGCCGTAATAAAAGTTATTGAGGATATTTCTTTCCAAACAAATTTGCTTGCGCTTAACGCTTCTGTCGAAGCCGCCCGTGCGGGCGAACATGGAAAAGGGTTCACCGTCGTTGCAGAAGAAGTTAGAAACCTTGCGGCAAGAAGCCAAGAAGCCGCCAAAGAAACAGACCAGTTGATTAAAGAAACCGTTGACAAGGTAGATGACGGTGTTGTAATAGCGTGGCAAACAGCCGAGACATTGCGTACCATTGTAGATGACATAGGCAAGATAGCCGATATAATCGTAGGTATAACGGCTGCCTCGTCCGAGCAAGAGGAGGCTGTTAATCAAGTAACCGACGGCTTGTCACAAATAACCGAGATAGTGCAAAACAATACAGCTACATCGGAGGAAACGGCAACCACCGCGCAAGAGCTTTCCGGTCAGTCAGAGGTTATGCGAAACCTTGTCAGTATTTTTAAGATTAAATAAAATTCACTAAAAGCCCCCGAAAACGTAGTGTTTTCGGGGGCGTTGCATTTCGGAGTTTATTATTTAAATGAATTATGATAATTACGAATTAACTTGAACATCATTACTAAGTGTTTTTCTACCTTCCAATAACTTTTTAATTTTTCATTATATCCCTTATTACTATTACTTAATATAACTTCATCTTGAATTTTCATTGTTATACCCAATATATTCTTATAAAATTTTTCATCATAAAATTTATAAAAAAGCAACCCCTTTCTAAAGTTTGATAATATTTCATTAAACTCGTTATAATTATAATCTTTAGTACAATTGCTTAATATTTTAACCAATTGCACTAATTCGTCCTCAACTAATTTATTAAAAGTATTTTCAAATAAATTTCTCTTAAGCATCTTTTTATTAAGTGCTAATGCTAATGCCATCACAATAAAAGTACAAACCGCAATTACAATTTCCATAATTTTTTAACCCCCAACGGCATTTCTCACATCGTCATTAATAAGTCATCGTATATCTGTTTAACAACATTTTCGTTTGGAGAATAAAAATGTAAAAAATCAAATAATTCTTCTTTGCTCCCCTTAATTCGTAAAAGTTCCACAATAAATCCTTGTATAAATGAAGGCGCAACCATATCTATAAATTCCGGAAATTCAATATATACTTCCCTAGCTTTGCCAATATGGTTTTTAGCTTGGTTTTCATAAATTTCCATACCATATTCGTAACCTACAATTTTAGTAATTGTTTTATCAAGCTCTAGTTTAATCGTGTTCGGGTTCATTCTAACACCTCATTATTAAACATTAATTGAAATACCACTCCAGGTATGTATAAGTCGCAAATATCTAAATATTTAGTATCTGGAATATCGTTATAAAATAAATTTGTATGGTTAAATCCAATTTCTTTGGTTTCTTTGTTAAATATTTCTTTAGCGAATTTTATAGAGCGATATCCGCTTAAAACATACGAATACATATCTAATGCTTCATCGGCTATAGCACCTATTATATGCGCTAATCCTGTACCTCCGCCGTCTAGCTTTATTGTAATACCCCGCTGGAATGCAGATATAAAATAAAAATCATCTTCATTATAATTTTCGTTAAAAAAAGAACGATGATGACAATATGCATCATTTAGTAACTTTTGAACATTCTTTGAAAGAGTCTCATTTTTATGCCTAATTTTTAATTCATCAAACAATCGGCTGTTAAATAAATTTATAAATGAAATATTGATAACACTTTTAACTATATCAATATCCAACATACAGTCCCCATCATTATGCTGTGTGTTTGATAATAATTCTGCAATAACCCTCTCAATATTCGTCACGGTTCGTGCAGGTATTGAATTGTTTTTTAAAAAACTCGATACATCCATTGTTATTACAGAATGAATTTTTTTATCATTATTGATAACATCCCGGGTTAACAGCTTTCTAAACCATGTTCTCGAAAAACCGGAATCTGTTTCAAAACGGAGAATAAAATCATTTTTATTTTCTATATAACATTTTCGTGATTGGTTGTAAATGAAATGATATAAAGAAGTATTAACAAATCCTGACGAATGATAAGTTGCATTCAATGATTTACGATTAAACCGTATTTCAAGTTCAAACTTAGCCTCTTTTAAAATATTATATGCAATTAAATCTAAAAATTGATAAACATTTTTATCTGCAAATTCAAATGAATGCAAATTTAATGAAAAAACGTACTGCGGTTTATTGTATAAATTAAAAAAACTTTTTACTGCAGTAAATAATTTGTTCAAATACGCACCAGTTAATTTACTCGCCGCTCCCAAATTATATGAATAGACATACTGCTTTCGTTTTCCATCTGGTTTTAAAAAGCGGCTATCAATGGGAGACAAGCTTACATCATAAGTTTTAAATAATTCATCAATATATCTCATGTTATTTTTATATCTCTCTTTAAATTTAGAAATTTTTTAAAAATACATTTCTATTCCATTTTCCGGATTGTTTTACAGTTCTGCATAACACCCTCATTTAATAATGAGGGTGTTATGCAGAATCGGAGATGAGACGATTTGAACGCCCGCGCCGGTTGCCCGGCCTATCGCATTTCGAATGCGACCCCTTCAGCCACTTGGGTACATCTCCAGTTCAAAGAGATTATACCGAAAGGTGAGAAAAACACAAGTATCTTTTTATCGTAAAAATTCCTCGAAACGTCGCAAAGCTTCTTTCAGTTCCGCAACGGAATAAGCGTAGGAGCAACGAATAAAACCTTCACCGCATTCGCCGAAGGCTGTGCCGGGTACAACGGCAAGGCGTTTTTCCATTAACATACGGGTGCAGAAATCTTCACTGGTCATTCCCGTTTGCTTTATTGAAGGAAAAATGTAAAACGCACCCAAAGGCTCGAAGCAATCTACGCCCATTTCTTTAAAAGACTCAACCAAAAGGCGGCGGCGGTCATTATATTCGCTACGCATTTTTTGTACACCCTCGATGCCGTTTTGCAGGGCTTCAATGCCCGCAAGTTGCGCGGTCGTGGGGGCGCACATAATTACATATTGGTGAATTTTTATCATTGCCGCGATTAAATCCGCGGGGCCGCAAGCGAAACCCAAACGCCAGCCCGTCATTGCGAAAGCTTTCGAGAAACCGTTAAGCACCAATGTTCTGCCATACATGCCGGGTAAAGTTGCAATGCTTATATGCGCGTCGTCAGTGTATGTTAACTCGGCGTAAACCTCGTCGGAAATTACTAAAATATTTTCATGCTTACGCAAAACAGCGCAGATTTTTTCAAGGTCGGCTTTTTCCATAATTGCGCCCGTGGGGTTGCTTGGATAACAAAGTAAAATCGCTTTGGTGCGCGGTGTAATGCGAGATTCAATGTCCTCGGGCTGAACGCGGAAATTATTTTCAGCATTGGTGGGAACGGTTACGGGAATGCCGCCCGCCAATATAACGCAAGCGCGATACGAAACATAACACGGCTCGATTACAAGAACTTCGTCGCCCGGCTCAACTACGGCACGAAGCGCGATATCAATGGCTTCGCTTACGCCGACCGTAACGATAACCTGCTCTTTTTCGTTGTATGTTAAATTAAAACGCTCGTTCATATATGCGCTGATTGCTTGACGAAGCGCAGGATGACCGGAATTTGAAGTATACGCCGTGCGGCGATGTTCAAGCGAATAAATGGCTTCTTCGCGCACATTCCACGGCGTGAAAAAATCAGGCTCGCCAACACCAAGTGATATAACGTCTTTCATCTCTGCCGCAACGTCGAAAAATTTTCGTATTCCCGATGCGGGAAGATTTTTTACCGTATCATTTACAAAATTCATGGTGAAACAATCATCCTCTCGTCCAAGAGTTTGCCGTCTGCGAAAATTTCACCGTGGTCTTTATATTTTTTCAAAACGAAATGTGTCGCCGTACTAAGCACAGACTCCAGCGGCGCAAGCTTTCCCGTTACAAAAAGTGCGACATCCTTCATCGTTTTGCCTTCGATGATTACCATAAAATCGTATCCGCCCGACATCAAGTACACTACCTTGACTTCGTCAAAGCGGTAAATGCGTTCTGCAATTTTATCAAAGCCCTGTCCGCGCACAGGCGTAACTTTTATCTCAATAAGCGCGGTTACATAGTCCCTGGATGTTTTTTCCCAGTTAATCAACGTGTGATATCCACAAATTATTCCTTCGTCTTCCATACGTTTTATTTCCGCCGCAATTTCCGCTTCGCTTGTCTCCAAAAAAATTGCAAGCTCTTTCGTTGTAAGCTTGGCGTTGTTTTCGATTTTATTTAAGATATCCATGTGCAACTCCTTCGTCTGATTTTTTTAATAATATTGAAAAAAATCGTTTTTGTATACAAAAATATGTTATATTGATTACAACACAATTTTTCGGGAGGAAAAAATGCGTAAAACAAAAATTATTGCAACAATCGGACCGGCAAGTGAGGACATTAAAATTATTACAAAAATGATGAGAGCGGGAATGAACGCGGCAAGATTTAATTTTTCGCACGGAACACACGAATATCACGGCGCGCTTATTAAAAAGGTAAAGGAAGCGCGTGAAAAACTCGGCAAGCCAATTCCGTTGATTCTCGACACAAAAGGACCGGAAATCCGCACAAAAACATTTGCGGAGCAAGATAAAGTTTTCCTTGAGCAAGGCGCGGAATTTATTCTAACCACGGAAGACATACAGGGCGACGCGCAACGCATTGCCGTTACTTATGAAAATTTGCCAAACGAATTAAAGGTAGGCAACCGTGTCTTAATTGACGACGGTTTACTTGAAATGGTTGTAATTAAAATCGAAGGCAAAAATATTTACTGCGAGTTAGTCAATTCGGGCTATTTGGGACAGCGCAAGGGCATAAACATTCCGGATGTCTTTCTTAACTTGCCGTCAATAACAGACAAAGACATTGAGGATATAAAATTCGGAATAAGCATGGAAATGGATTTTATTGCCGCGTCTTTTGTGCGCACGAAGGACGATGTTTTGAACATCCGTAAGGTACTTGAACTGTATGGCGGCGAGCATATTAAAATTATCGCGAAGATTGAATCCCGCGACGGTGTAAACAATATCGAAAGCATTCTTGATGTGGTTGACGGCGTAATGATTGCACGTGGTGACCTTGGCGTGGAGATTCCACCGGAGGAAGTTCCCATTGTGCAAAAAGATTTGATTCGCCGCTGTATTCTTGCGGGAAAACCGGTTATAACCGCGACGCATATGCTTGAATCTATGGTATCAAACCCGCGCCCAACCCGCGCCGAAGCCAACGACGTAGCCAACGCCATCTTCGACGGCTCCGATGTTGTAATGCTTTCCGGCGAAACCGCAAACGGAAAATATCCTGTGCAATCCATTGAAATGATGAGCCGTATAGCGGAAAAATCTGAAGCCACAATTGATTATGAATCGCAATATGCGTCGCGTTATCAAAATTTGAACAAAAACGTAACCAATGCACTGTGCTACGCCGCTGTCTCAACGGCAAAGGAAATGGACGCGTCCTGTATTGTTCCCGTTACGGATTCCGGATACGCCGCGCGTATGGTTTCACGCTCGCGCCCGAAATGTCCGATTCTTGCAGCCACGGCAGACCCTGTTGTGTACCGCCAATTAAATTTATTATGGGGCTGTACGCCAATGCTTTACGATAAGCCCTTTGAGGGCGACAGCGAAGTTTTCGATATAGCGGAAGAACTTGCCTTAAAGTCCGGTCTTGCCAAAAACGGCGATATTATGGTGTCGATTGCGGGTGTTCCCGTTGGTTCGGCGGGTGCGACAAATACAATTCGCGTTCATACCGTCGGTGACGTTTTGGCAACAGGCATAGGCAACAAGAGAGGTTCCATCAGCGGAATAACCCGTGTTTTCACCGGTCATAATCCCGACGAAATGAATAACTTTGGAAAAGGCGATATAATAATTTGTACACACACAAACGACTCCATGCTCGAATGTATGAAAATGGCGGGCGGAATGGTAATCGGTTCATGGGAAAACCTGGACTTCAGCCACGCGGAAACCGTTGCGAAAGCACTGAATATCCCACTTCTGCGCGCCGGTGTACGCGTAATAGATTTTGTAAAATCCGGCATCCCCGTTACCATCGACACAAATGAAGGATTGCTTCTTAACGGATACAAATAATGCAATATAATTTCGACAAAGTAATTAACCGCCGAGGAACAGACAGTATGAAGTTTGACGGTGCGGCGGCACGCGGCAAACCGGAAGATATTTTACCGCTTTGGGTTGCGGACATGGATTTCCCCGCACCCGAAGCGGTGCTTCAAGCTGTTCATGAGCGTGTAACGCATGGCATCTTCGGTTATTCGGAACCGGATGGTGCCTATTTTTGTGCGTTGGAAAAATGGTTCACCGGACGGCTTGGGTATGAGTTTTCATCGGACTGGGTAACGCTTACGCCCGGCGTTGTTTACGCTATTGCAGTTGCAATTCGCGCTTTAACAAAACACAGCGACGCGATTCTTATTCAAGAGCCGGTGTATTATCCGTTCAGGGAAATGGTTGTTCGCAACGGGCGGCAACTTGTTGTAAACGAATTGCAACTCGGGAAAGAAATTTACAACATAGACTTTGCAGATTTTGAAGAAAAAATCCGCGTAAACAATGTAAAACTTTTTATTTTGTGTAGCCCGCACAACCCCGTAAGCCGCTGCTGGACGGGAGATGAACTGCGTGAAATGGTACGTATTTGCACAAAGCACGATGTAATAATTCTCTCCGATGAAATTCATTGCGATTTTATTTTCGGCGAAAATAAGCATTATGTTTTGCCCGCGCTTTGCCCGGATGCAAACATAATTTTATGTACCGCACCAAGCAAAACATTTAATCTTGCGGGGTTGCAACTTGCGAATGTATTTATCTCCGACCCAAAGCTCAAAAAAACATATACCCGCGAAGCTCTAAGAAGCGGATTCTCTCAAGCCGGTTCTCTTGCAATCGTGGCTTGCCGCGCCGCCTACGAATACGGCGCGAATTGGCTGGATGCGTTAAACAAATATCTTTACGCGAATATGATATATATGGACGAATTTCTGAAAACTAACCTGCACGCAGTGCGTCTTATTCCGCCGCAAGCGACATATTTGGCGTGGCTTGATTGCCGCGCACTCGGGCTCTCCCCCGACGAATTAGACCGCAAACTCACACATGAGGCAAAACTTTGGCTTAATCGCGGGGATACTTTCGGGCTTGGCGGCGCGGGTTTCACCCGCATAAACGCGGGTTGTCCCCGCGAAACATTAACTGCGTGCATGGAACGATTTCTAAGAATTTTTCTTAGACTTTTGACAAATTCGTAAAAATCTGACATAATGCTCGGCGTTGTAGAAATACACACACAACCTATACCCCTTGGGTTGTGGAGGAAAATACCCTTAGGAGGTGCCTTAAATGGCTGTAATTTCAATGAAGCAACTGCTTGAGGCCGGCGTACATTTTGGTCATCAGACCAGACGCTGGAACCCAAAAATGGCGGAGTATATCTTCGCGGAGCGCAACGGAATTTATATTATTGACTTGCAAAAAACCGTGCGCAAAATTGACGATGCTTATCGTGCGGTAAGTGAAATTATCGCAGACAACGGCGAGATTTTATTTGTCGGAACGAAAAAACAAGCACAGGAATCCATCAAGGAAGAAGCTATTCGTTGCGGAATGTACTATGTAAATGAACGCTGGCTCGGCGGAATGTTAACCAACTTCAAAACGATGCAGCTTCGTGTACAAAGAATGAAAGAGCTTGAAAAAATGCAGGAAGACGGGCGTATGGCGCTTCTTCCGAAAAAAGAAATTGCAAAACTTGAGCATGAATTGGAAAAATTACAACGCAACTTAGGCGGCGTAAAGAATATGAAACGCGTTCCCGACGTACTTTTTATCGTTGACGCGCGCAAAGAGCGCATTGCGATTCAAGAAGCGCGGACGTTGGGGATTCCCATTGTGGCAATCGTTGACACCAATTGTGACCCCGACGAGGTTGACTACGTAATCCCGGGCAACGACGACGCAATCCGCGCAATAAAATTAATCGCGGGTAGGCTTGCCGACGCGGTTCTTGAAGCGAAACAAGGCGAACAGGATGAAGATGCTGCGGAAGCTTCGGCGGTAGCGATGGAAGCACCCGACGCACCCGTTTCCGCGCCAACATCAATTGAAGAAGTAGTAGAAAATGAAGAGGAGAACAAATAATGCAAATTACAGCATCAATGGTAAAAGAATTACGTGAACTAACCAACGCGGGCATGTCGGCGTGTAAAAACGCCCTTGTTGAAGCGGACGGAGATATAAAACGCGCATCGGAAATTTTGCGTGAAAAAGGGCTTGCGGCGGCGGCAAAAAAAGCTGGTCGCGTAGCCGCCGAAGGTCTTGTAATGGCGGAAGTTTCCGCAGACCGCAAAAGCGGTGCGCTTGTTGAAGTTAACAGTGAAACGGACTTTGTTGCCAAAAATGAAGAATTCATCACATTTGTTCAAAATATGGCGAAACACGCTCTTGCATCTTCCGCAGAGGTAGCGGAAACCCTTCTCGAAGAAAAATGGATTGCGGATTCATCCCAAACCGCAAAAGAAGTATTGACCAACAAAATCGCTATAATCGGAGAAAATATCGGGCTTCGTCGTTTCGAGCGTTATAATGCAGCCGACGGCGGCGCAGTGGTGGAATACATCCACGGTGGCGGGCGTATCGGTGCAATGCTCCTTATTACCGCTCCCGAAATTAACGACACAATAATCGAAGCGGGACGCAATGTATGTATGCAAATCGCATCAATGTCCCCGCAATTCCTTTCCCGCGAAGACGTTCCCGCGGAGCATATTGAAAACGAAAGAGCCTTCCTCTTAAATCAAGCCACACAGGAAAATGAAAAAGCGGAAAAACCAAAACCCGAAAACATTATTACAAATATGGTAGAAGGCCGTTTGTCAAAAAGCCTAAAAGAAGTTTGCCTGCTTGACCAAGAATACGTTAAAGACGGCGAACACACAGTAGCTTCCTACCTTAAATCCGTACACCCCGAAGCTAAAATTGTCCGCTTCACCCGCTACGAAAAAGGCGAAGGCATCGAGAAAAAAGAATCCGATTTCGCCGCAGAAGTTGCGGAAGCCATGAAAGGTTAAGAAAAACCCACCCCGATAGAGGGTTTAAAAATCCCCCAAATTTTCCAATGCGGAAAATTGGGGGATTTTTACGTAGTAAAGATTTTTTATAAATTTTCGGGGCATAATAAAATAAAATTTTGCAAAGGAGATATATAAATGGATATAAACTGTACACATTCATGCGCATATCAACACGAGGGGAAATGTACTTTGCGCGAACTGCCAAGCCAAACTACTTATTCGCAAAGCGGCGTTGATTGCCCTTATTATTCGGAAGGGTTTACCGGTTAAACCGGCGGTCGAGCATTTCTTGATGCGCGGCGCGGTGATATTCGATTGCTTGTACGGTATCCATTTCCCTGTTGTGGAAATACGCCGCGAAATATCCGGTCACCCAATAATATTGCGGTACGTCTCTGCCAATATCGGAAGCAACGGTTCTGCCCGCGTGTATGGCGCGTTGCACATCGGCTTCGGTTGGGAAAACTTCACGCATCCATTCAGTAAAAAAGGATTCATAAAGCAATTCCGGGTTATTTCCCGGCCAAGAGAAAAGTTCTTCAAGGATAATAAGAATATCTGTAATATCCCAATCTGTGCCGACAGGCACGGCAAGACCCTGTTGTAATCCACCAAGAGACGTATTACCCGTTGTGTTGTTCGGGCCGGTCGGGAAGGGTACAAAGCCGTAATTAAAATTGGGTTTCATATTATCCAAACTCCATGTAATAGCGGGGAATAACGCGGCGTTTCCGTCTCGCTTGCCCGAATAAAAATTCCTGTCCCAGTTGCTGACGTCCATTACGTAAGGCGGTTCATGCGCCCACAGAGCTTCGAGGAAAATTTGTTCCGCAAATTCCAATGCCGCAACGGTGTTTGGATGATCGAAGCCGTAGTTGAAATTTTCATTAACCATAATGCCGTCGTTCGCGCCGATTAAGTGCATGACAATATCACCCGGCTGTCCCGCTATGCCGAATTGGTCTATAACGCCGTCGCCGCGTGTGGAACGTGTGGCGGCGCGCATAATTTCAAGCATTGCGTCCCAAGTCCAATCACCGGCTTCAAATAATTCAATCGGGTTCGGCAATTGGTCGGAGTTGATAATATAGAACTTCATAAAAAACCTACCCGCTAAAAAGCCCTATATTTCGAGCTTTACAGATGGTAGTTTTTCGTTCTTGTAATAGGACAATCCAAAAACTCAATATAGTTTATTAAAAACTATGATAGGGGATAGCGGATTGGAAAACGAATTGAAAGAAGAAAAAATATCATTACCGAGTGAACTACAAAAACAAATGATGGATTTCTTTTTGCATACTTCGATACCAAGAAAGAAAAAAGAAAAAATCAATCTTCTATCTGAAAAGAAATCAGATAGGGGTAATGAAGAATGAAAAAAAGGAACACAAGAAAAAACGCAAGCACAGCGATTTATGTGCGAGTTTCGACCGAAGAGCAAGCGCAAGAAGGGTTTTCAATTCGAGCGCAAATTGAAAAGCTAAAATCATATGCGCTACTAAAAGAATGGGACATACACGGTATTTACGCCGATGAAGGGATAAGCGGCAAAAATATTGTTGACCGTCCAGAAATTAATAGGCTAATTGACGATATAAACGACGGCAAGGTAAATAATGTACTTGTTTTCAAAGTAGACAGGATTACGAGAAGTACAAAAAACTTGCTAGAATTAGTAGAATTATTTGAAGAAAACAACTGCGCCTTTAACTCCTTATGCGAAAGCATAGACACCGAAACCCCAAGCGGTAGAATGTTCTTGAAAATAATTGGCATATTCGCTGAATTTGAACGTGAAAACATATCCGAGCGTGTGCGGCTTGGTAAAGAGCGCATGGTAAAAGAGGGCTACACATTAGCGAATTACAGTATAAGTTATGGCTACACAAAAGAAAAAGGAGAAAAAATACAAAAAGTTGAACCAAGTGAGGCAAGGATAGTTCAAGAAATATTTAAAATGTACGTGGGGCAAAATATGTCAATGACTGGCATCGCTAAGGCATTAAACCAAAGAAAAATAAGCACTAAAAGAAGTGGTGTTGCGTGGGATACAAGCACAGTAAAACTTATATTAACAAACCCTACATATATAGGAAAAGTGCGGCACAATATTTTAGATGAAGAAAAATATTTTGAAGCCGAAGGACACCACGAGGGCATTATCTCTGAAAAATTATATTATCTTGCACAAGAACGCATAAACAATATGCCTAATTATTCAAGAACTAAAAAGCCAAATGATGAAAGTTATTTTTGCGGCGTGTTGGTATGCGGAGTATGTGGGAGTAAATATACAACTCATAATTGCTCATTCAATACAGACGAAAATGGGATTAAAATACGCCAAACATCATACAAGTGCAATAAAAAAAATTATCATAGAGATATGCCATGCATAAACCCGAATATAAGCCATAGGAAAATGGATATTGCATTTATGGAGTATATACAAAGAATACCCGACTTAATAGAAGGCGAGGGCATAGACACCGAAACCGCCGCCGCAAAAGCAGAACAAGAATTATTAAAGGCAATTGTTGACTGTGAAAAGCAACTAAACGATTTGAATAATAGAAAGCGGCAAATAATGGAAAATTATGTGGGTGGAAAAATCGAATTTGAAGAATATAAAAGTATATTGGGTATTCACAATGAAAAATTTGAGACATTAGAAGATGAATTAAACAGCAAAAAAGCGCAATTATCCAAAGCAGAGACAGCCAACGTATTGCCCGAAGATGTTATCTTAAATTTGAGGGAAAACTGGCACTACTTGGACAATAAAGAACGAATGATGTTTATGCAAAGGTTTATCAAAAAAATTGTTATTGAAGTCGAAAAGGAACGCCGAAATTCAAATATTGTGAAGATAGTAGATTTAGAATTTAACAATGCAAATGAATTTCTTGTCGAAAAACAGCAAACTTCTGTACTTTCTAGGTTAAAGCAGATTCAGATTTCAAGATAATCTGAACATCTTAATTTTTTTCCTGTCCCGTATTTTTTAATTTTTTCGGTACAGGAAAAAATTTATTGACATCATGAACTTGAATAGTATAATATTACTAAACGAATTTCCCATAAATTGTCTCAGAAATGCAACGCTTGGTATACGGCGTTCTTATCATCTTGTGAAACGCCAAGATACCTCTTGGTAACAGCATAACTGCTATGATTATATATCTCCATCAGTACAACAGGGGAAATGCCGCTTATCCATGAATGATAACCAAAAGTTTTTCGGAGCGAATGACAACCAACTTTATGGACAACGCCAACAGCATTAGCGGCTTCATTGATAATGCGGTACGCATGAACACGGCTTATTGCTTTTCCTGTACTTACATTAATAATTAGCGGCTGGTTTTGCTTGGCTTGTGGGAAATATGATTCAAGGGCTTCAATGATGGTTTTGTGTAAGGCTATGGTTTTACTTTTACCCGTCTTTTTTTCGGTAAGGGTGATTGACTTACGGACGCACTTGTTTGCAAAATCGTAAACATCAGAAGTACGTAGGCGTAAAATATCTGAAATACGCAACGCTGTGTGTAACGCTATGGTAACAAGCACTTGATTACGTAATTGCCCCCGATTGCGGTAGTACGCAAGGAACGCTTTGACTTGCTTTGGGTCGCGGATTGGTTCTGTTAGTGCCATTTTATTATCCTCCCTGTGATATAATTCATGTAACATAATATCAAGTGTGTTACATAGCATGATTTTTCCCCTAAAAATAAAGGTTCTTGCCATACATATTTTATTTTTTTGCGAAGATGAAACCCTATCTTCGTTTTTTTATTGCCATTTTTTCAGCATTTACGAGCATGTAACACACTTGATAATGTGTTACATTTTGCACCGCCTTCCATGAACAGCATAACCAAAAATTGGTGAAAAGTCATTTATGACTTCACATAAAAAAATGCGCATTGCGCAAAGAAAAGGAGAAAAAGTATGTACAGGAAGTGCAAAAAGGTTTTATGTGTTTTAATGGTGTTTATGGTGGTGGTGTGGGTGTTGCCTGTGACGGCAGAGCCTTGTAATGTTGGTATTAGCACACCCAATGAGTTTGTAGTCCTCAATGCAGATACAGACATAACCGCTGATTTTACATGCCCCCATTTTCTAGCGGCGGTGAGGGAGGAAATAGGCATTGCCGCACCTGAACCAATTTTATTGTATCATGTAAATTCAATAGAATCTGTAAGTGTACCTTGGCGCAATATAACCAGTCTTGCAGGGATTCAACATTTTATTGCACTTGTTGAGCTTCGTGTCAGCTGGAATCTATTAACCGAATTAGATATGTCAAACAATCCTGCGCTTGAGGTGCTTTTTGCTAATGATAATCCGTTAACTCAATTGAATGTATCAAACAACCCTATGCTTAAAACGCTCAATGTTTGGTGGAACAATTTGACTGAATTAGATGTGTCAAATAACCCTCTGCTTCAAGAACTTCAAGCTGGCAATAACCAATTAATTAAATTAGATGTATCAAACAACCCCTTGCTTGAATCACTTATTGCTGGCGGTAGCTTTACCGAATTGGACATATCAAATAACCCTCTGCTTGAGCATCTTAGTGTTGGTGATGGTTTAACAGAATTGGATATATCAAATAACCCTGCGCTTCAACGGCTTAGGGCTTTTGATAACAAATTAACCAGTTTGGACGTATCAAATAATCCTGCGCTGATTTTGCTTGATGTTCGCAACAATTATATGAATACCACAGATGATGTTATTGGGTGGAGCAATTGGTTTGATAATGAGGGTGACATTAGTTGGGATGCGGACATAGGGGTTCGAGGATTTCAATTCTTCCCACAAAATAGCTTAACCCCACAAGACATAACTGCCGATTTTACTTGCCCTATCTTCCTTGCGGCGGTTAGGCAAATAACAGGCATTTCTCCTCCAAATCCTATTTATCTGCATCGAGTAAATTGGATAAAATCTATAAGTGTACCTTGGCGCAATATAACCAGCCTTGCAGGGATACAGCATTTTACTGCGCTTGAATCGCTTAATGCAGAAGGGAACGATTTAACTGCATTAGATATTTCAAATAATCCTGCACTTCGAGAACTTCGTGTTTATGGATTAATGGAGTTGGACGTATCAAACAACCCTGCACTTGAATTGCTGAAAGCTGTTTGGGGTTCATTAACTGAATTAGATGTGTCAAATAACCCTGCGCTTGTAACTCTTGATGTTTTTTCTAATCAATTAACCGCACTGGACGCATCAAACAACCCTAAATTAGAAATTCTTAGTGCGGGCAGAAACCGTTTTACCGAAGTAGATGTATCAAACAACCCTGCACTCGAACATCTTAGTATTGGGTTTAACTCGTTAACTGAATTAGACGTGTCAAATAATCCTGCACTTCGAGAAATTCATATTGACAATAATCGTTTAACCACGTTGGACGTGTCAAACAACCCTGCACTTGTTCTTCTTAATATTCACAACAATTTCATAAGTTCCCCTGATGATATTAACGGATGGAGTGATTTGTTTGATTTTGTGGGTAATAGCGAGAATAGTGCGTTCTTTTTTTACCCTCAACGTACACCAACGCCAACGCCCTCGCCAACACCAATTCCGTCACCCACACCAAGCCCAACCCCGTCACCAACATCGACACCAACCCCAAGCCCCACACCAACGTCTACCCCCACGCCATCACCCACATCATCACCGCAACCAACCCCCACGCCCTTACCTCAACCCCAACCAACAACAGGTGGCGGAGTTAGCGGCGGCACTGGTATCGGCACAGGCGGCGGAATTCTACGCCCATCAATCGTGCGGTCTACTACCACAACAGCGCAACAACCCTCCACAAACAACAATAACACAGAAAACAATATTACGCCCACAACTACCGCACCTGCCACACCTACACCCATCACACCCGCCCCCAATACCTTCATACCTCCCACAAATGCCCTACGCTTTGCAATCGGATCCGCAACATTCACAAATGCAGGTACTTCCGTAACAGGTGATGCCGCACCATTCATCGACACGACAACCAACCGCACAATGGTTCCGCTACGCGCTATTGCAGAGGGTTTAGGCGCAACAGTTAGTTGGAACGAAACAACACGCACAATTGGCATTGTACATGGCGGTGCTGTCGTTACACTAACAATCGGCACAGAATTACCCAACGGAATGGGTACGCCCATGATTATAAACGGGCGCACTTTCGTACCATTGCGTTATGTATCGGTAGTTCTCGGTGCAGATGTGCATTGGGACGAAGTGAATAGGGCGGTATATGTGTATTAGATAGAAAAGGCTATATAACCTTAATGCGGTCAAATGCAAAATACCTATCAGGGGCAATATATCCTTGATAGGTATTTTGTTGTGGTACGATTTTGTTGTTAATCCTTCATCACCCAATATGGCACTTTCTCCACCCTCAAAAATCCAGCCCCAAACGGGTGTAACAACACAATATCATCAAGTGTGGCGAATTCTTCGGGCTTTATAATCCGCCTCTCCTCTGTGAACGTGTTCACGCTTTTACTATGCCCTATCCCTATAAATGGGTCACTCGTTACCCCATGACTTTTCTTTGTCTTGTCATACGTCCCCACTAACTTTGAAAAATACTCTTGCGTTTCGGGGTCGGTTGCACTAAATACCGCCTTGTATGCGCACGTATCAGCAATTACTTTGCGTTCACTCATGCCATAAATCATATCTAATTGCGCCAAACTTTGTAAAATCAAGCAAATTGTTACACGCTTACTGCGCAATGTTGCTAATGCGTCCATTATGAAAGGGATTTTCCCTAACCTCGGAAACTCATCAAGCAGAAACAGAATCGGGGGAAGGTCGTGTTTTTCATTACGCCGCTCAAAGAACAATAAAAATTGATTAACCATTAGTGACAACAAGTTTTTCCATTGCCTTAGAAGATGTTCGGGGACGTTTAGGAATATATCATAGCCGAATTCTAAGTCGGCAGGCTCTATTGTGTTATCGCTCGATAATGCCGAAACTATGTTATCGTCCGTCACAAGCGAGATAATATTGCGGCTTAATTCTCCAAACACGCCCGACAACGTTTTGTCTGCCATATCTACAAAACTTCCCATACATAGCCTTGCCTTGTCGTTCGGGCTATTGCTGACGGTTTCAATTAGACTTTTCGCGCCGTTTTGCTGTATTTCTTTAAGGGTTTCTATAAAGGGATACCCTGCAATATAATAATGCAAAATAGCCCCTGTTAGCATTGTCTGTGCGCTTTCAATCCAAAACGTGTCCTTAATTTCTGGGGATAGTGGTATTATTGCCTGTGCAATGGCTCGCACTTCTTGGAATAAATTTGTGCTATCACGCAAAAAAGCGAATGGGTCATAGCCATATGTAGCCTTGTTTTGTGGGTTGAACACCTTTATATTTGTGCGGTATTTATTCGCATAATTCGATAGTTCGCCCTTGATGTCGATAGCGAATATGCGAGACTTCCACGCACGAATAGTCGGCATGGCGATACATGAAGACTTGCCACTCCCCACGCCGCCAACGACAAGTATATGCCCGTCCCTGTTTTCGGCTTTTGTAATGTAATTGCCGTCACTCTTGCCGAATACGAACCCATGCGTTGGGGGTTGGTGGGTTTTAGAAGTGTTCTTCATCTGCGTAGAGTGCGTAAAGCTCTTCGGGCGCATATGGGTTTGTGGGTCGTGCTTCTTTCATGCGCTTGCGCCTTCTCATGTAGATTGTTGTATAGATTCCGAGGGGAATTAAAATCACGTATAAAGAGATTGCAAGTAGTTGATTGAAGCCGTCAATGTTTATGCTCAATGTTGCATGGATAGCAAAGGGGACAATAAATCCCAACGCCGCAAATATCCAGCGGTGCTTGATAGAATGTTTTATTATGGGGAAAAGTATGCGAGTGAATACGAAGAATAGTGTTATCCAGAACATGCGTTCGGATTTTAGTGCGTCCTTCATTGCGGTTTCTTGGTTGTTCATGCAAAACCCCTTGCATATTGGTTTCATAATTATATGCTGTGGGGGTTGGGGTTTAGGACTGGTGAGAATTTCTTTAAAGGTTAGTTTCTTTTATTTTTCGTTGAAAGAATTGGAAAACTTATTAGAGCTCAAAATTAATTCAAACATTGCATTCTTTGAAATACATCTAATTACTATCGAACACAAAGCAAATAAACATGCCAAAATTTCTACTGTTGGATTAAAAATTATGCCTATATACGGATATACAAAATTTTCATTAATTGCAAAAGGTAAACAAACGCATATAAATAAAGCATTAATACCAAATAACATATAAACAATTATGTGATTCTGACTAATTCTCGCCAAAAAAAACAAACAAAACCATAGTACACACCATAGAAATAAATGTTGTATATAATCGCCAAAACTGAAACTAAATTTACCAACTACTAAGTCAATTCCCAAAAAAGCCGCCATTACAACGAAATCTATTGCAAAAATCAAGTACAGCAGTTTGTTTTTTGTGCTTTTTTTATCTACTTTGCGCAAATAAAGAGAAATAAATATACGAACACATAGCGTAAATATATAACTTGCGATGATACCAATTATTTGGACTAACTGAGGTGATGGCAAGGGTATACGCTCAAAGGGAACTTGCTGTAAAGCTAAAAAAATAGTTGCAATGTAAGAAGAAATTGCTAAAAATTTCATAAAATTCCCATGTTTATTTTCTTTAACAAATTCATCTTTAAATCTTCGTTCAGCTTTGCATACATCGCCTTCTTTTAAATCACATTGTTTATGTTGACACATGATTAATCCTCCCCAAAATACACTCGAATAATAAACTTTCAAGGGAATATTTGTATAATTATTGTAATGCATGATTTTTCAATGTCAATATGAAAAAACCCTCATGCTTTGTGTATGAGGGCAAAGTACAACATATTGTTTGAAAAATTATCTTGTCACATTCCTATTAACAAGGGCAATTTTGATTTTAGTCGCAATATTTTGACAAACTGGGTCAGGATTCTTTTCAACTATTGATTGCATAGCTAATAATCTTTCATTACTCAATACTTCTAATGTAAAATCAATAGTCGTGGGGTCTTCCGCATAACGTTGATAGTTTTTCTCTAATAATTTTTTGCAAAACTCAATGTCGGCGGCTCTATTGTCAGTTCTGTCATTTTCCTTATGTATGGCAGTAGTTTTTGTTCGGTTTCCGACTGTTTTTTCCTGATTGATTTCTCTCAGTTTTTTATGTTCTGCTTTTTCTTTTTCCAATTCTTTTTCAAGTTGGTTGAATAAACACTCGATTTTATTTAAAAATCTTTGATGCCTTCCATTAAGTATTAAAGTTGTGGTTCCGAATGTAACCAGTGAAGCCATAAGTGATAATAACCAAGGATTGGGACTTAGATTCGCAAAAAACGATACAACATTTGATACAATATCCATCAAACCAACTCCTAGTATATATATTATACCACAAAATGTACTTTTTGTCAACATTAATTGCTCATTTTGTGCAATGCATTTTTGATTCATTATGTATTAAATACCTCACCTAACGAAATCATAAAATCCCCTCGCCCTCGTCTGCCTTTCCCTCTCTCGTTCAATAATAACCCTTTGAGACTGCCTTAACTCCTGCGCTATCTCCCTGTAATCATCATTCGTAATTTTCCGCAATGCCGCCGCCGTTTTATCCAACCGCACAATTATCTCCCCACCATCTACCCTAATTTCTGCAAGTAAATATTGACGTTTGTATTCTCGTTCAAAATCCCTCATATTCCCTTGATACAAAGACAGGCTTGCACTATCCCGACTTTGCACAATATTTGCATAATCAGCTTGAAGTCTTTTTATCTCATTATGCACTTCATCAGGCGCAACCTTGTAACTTCGCTCAAAATAATTCCATGCGTGCCTATATGTATCCTCCAACCTCTCAATCTTCGCATTAATCTCCTTCTTACTCTGAAAAAATCCCATGCCCTCACGTTCTGCCTTTGCCTGTTCCAATTTAAGATATTGCTCACGCAAATCTTCGGTACGTTTGGAAATTGCTTTTATACTATCCTCAATCCTTGCTAACTCGCGTTCCCCTTGATTTAATTCATTAATATAACTCCTCGCAATTACATACCCCTCGCTCAATTCATTCATAAACTGCGAAACATTCTGCGGCGTGTATTGTTCGTTGAATAATATAATCCTCTCATTAATAATTTCCCTCTCAAATGACCGCCCTACATGGATTGTCGGAATACGCTCCAACCCCTGCGCTTCAAGAGAGCGGTGGTCTATCTTCTGCAATCCCTTTTCCTCCAACTTTTCATTACATACCTTCGCCCAATTTTCCCTCCATTCTTCAAGAAGTTGTACATTGTTCCAGTCCCTGTTCTTCTTCTCAAACCCTTCGGTAGATACATCCCTCATGGTTAGCATGATATGGGCGTGCGGATTACCTTTGGAACTGTGTATAGAATAATCCGCACACATACCTTTACTCACAAAATTCTCTTGTATGTAATCCCGCACAACTCCCACATTCTCATCTACATTAAACTCAACAGGCAACGCAACCTCAACCTCTCGGGCTGTTTGTGAATCCCCTCTACGCTCGGCTCGCTCCACAGCATTCCACAATGTAGCCCTGTCCTTGTATTCCTTCGGCGCATGGTCTGGCAATACAATCTCCGAATGCGCAACGCCGCCTTTGCGTGTGTAGTCGTGTGTAATTCCGTCACGCTCGTTAGTAATTTTCTGCCCAGCCCGATAAGCTGCCGCCGCAACAGATGAACGCCCCGAGCTACGCCCGATTATTTTTACGCTACAATGATATATAGCCATGACATTACCCCCATTGTTGCATAGTACACCATATGCGACAATGGGGGTTTTGTTGCGGGATTTCGTCTTTGGGGGCGAAGCCCCAGCCCACCGCAGGTGCGCACACGTTGCCAACGGCAATGTATAAGTGCGCCCTTCGGGATTTATGCGGCGTGGTACGGCGTGAAAATCCCGACACGGTTTCGTGCGGTTTTTAGCACTGTACACAGTACATTACACATGAAGATATATGTAAACCATTCACATTTACAAGCACCATGCGCATACTATGGTATTACGTTTTAAAAAAAGGGGGACAAACTCACATGACCGAACGTGACAAGCAACGCCTAGCCAAAGTTACCGAAAAACTGGAACAAATTAAAGCGCAACGCAAAGATATTTTATCCCGAGAAAATAAACGCCAACGGAATGAACGGACACGCCGTTTAATCCAAATTGGCGCATTAACTGAAAAATATTTTGATTTGAAAGATATACAGCCCACCGATTACGAAAAATTTTTGCAAGCTTTTATACCGATAAAAAATATGGATAACTCTATAAAATACGCTAAAAAAACGGGGTTGGGCTATAATGAATAAAGAACTAATACAACAAGCACGGCAAACGAATTTAGCAGAATATTTAACAAGCATAGGTGTACCGCTGAAACGTGAAGGACACAGACACCGACACAAGGAACACGAAAGCCTTATATTTACAAAAAACTCATACTACTGGAACAGTCGGCAGGAAAAGGGCAACGCTATTGATTACCTCGTTAATCATATGAATATGAGTTTCATCAATGCGGTGCTGGCTCTAACGTCTGCAAGTGAACAATGCCCATTGCCACCAATAGCAACCGCAAAAGGTTTTGTATTGGATTCTGAATCTTTAAACCCAGACTACCAAAAATCAATAATATATTTAAACGAAACAAGATGTATAGAGAACAGCATTATAGACAACCTCATAAATCAAAAATTATTATTTCAAGAAAAGAAAACGAATAATATTGTCTTTCCTATATATGACGAGAATAATAATTGCGTGGGTGCGGAACTGCAAGGCACAACATCAAAGCGATTTAAAGGTATAAAAGAAAATAGTAAATATGGGCATGGGTTCAATATTCGATTTTCAAATGATAACACATTCGATTATGCGTTATTTTTTGAAAGTGCAATAGATTTAATTAGTTTCATAGATTACAAGAAAAATCATGAAAACAAAAGCCTTGAACGGTGCATTTTAATATCAATGGCTGGATTGAAAAGGAATATTATAATGAATACGTTGAACGCATATAAAGGCGAATTAAAAATTGTCCTGTGCGTAGACAATGACAATGCAGGGCAAAAATTTAGAGATGAAATTGACGGTATGCAAATTGCCTATGCAGACTGTTCGCCCGACCGCAAATTCAAGGACTGGAATGAGCAACTGACAGCCCTAAAACGTCGTAGCCCACCCGTTGGCAGATTATTAATGCGCGGCATTGCGAGTAATCACGGCGCAACCGTGCCGACGGAAAAGGTAGCGGATGCACAAGAGATAGAGCGAGAACAGGGAATTACAGAAGATAGGTAGTTTTCTGACCCGTGCCAAATTTAATTTTGCGATTTGTGTAATATTTGTTGCATTTCAAGGTGTTTTGTAATATAATGTAGATATAAGAAGAAGATTGAATTTTCATTATGTTTTTTATGAAGTTCTATATGTCAAGGTTTACGCCAAGCCCAAAGGCATTATCATTTATTCGGTTTGGGTTAATTACCCAAACGTGATTCCCAAAACGCGTTGTGGGGCTTGCGTAAATTTGCGCACCAAAAACATCCGAATCCGGTAAATTAGCCCAATCCCAAGGTTGAATTATTCTAAACATTGATTCAAGTTGCATCCAACCTGCCAGAACAACAACGTCCGCAAAAGGTTCTCCGTCTAAAACGCTTGCGGCAAGTGTTGTTAAAAAATCATCATACGGTACTGACACGCTTTCAAATTGCACATTAAAATCGTGTTCCACGCGGCGGGTGTTTTCCCACATCATATGCTCTATAGGGTTTGTATGAGGGTCGGGTTCATTGCCCCACATGATTTCATTTATCGGACAATCCCACCACGCGCCGATTCTTAGCGTGCGTACGCCCATGTCCGTTAGCTCAAGCGCGGCAGGTGTGGTTAGTTCAATTGCGACGGGTGTGGTTGTTATTGGTGCGTAGTCAAAATAATCTGTGCTTGGGCTATCCTCATAGCACGCGGATAAAACAACGCAAAGTATAAATCCAATTGCAATACATTTTATTTCTTTCACGAGAATTCCTCCCTCAATTTTTCTGTGTATTTAAAAATAACATTAAACATACATAAAAAACAACCCCAAAGGTAAAATAAACAGGATATCTTACGAAAAGGTGAGTGCAAATGAAAATAAAAAACCATTTAAAAAAATTACTTTACATTGTATTTTCAATCATACTGATTGCTGTGTGCGTGAATATGTTTTTGGGGCCGCATAATATCGCGGCGGGCGGGCTTACGGGGCTTGCGATTATTTTGGAGCAGTGGATTGGAGCAAGCCGCTCGGTTGTTGTGTTCATTGGGAATGCGCTTGTTTTAATTTTTGCGTTTGGATTTTTGGGAAAGGAAGTTTTTCTAAATACGGTCATAGGCGCGGGGCTTTTACCGTTTGTTATCGGGATTGTGCCGCGATATATGTTAATTAACGATACAATGCTTTCGATGGTAATAGGAAGCGCGATTTTCGGAATAGCCGTTAGTATTTTGTATCAGAACAAAGCAAGCAGCGGCGGAACCGGAATCCCGCCGCTGATTCTGCAAAAATATTTTAAACTGTCTCCGTCAATCGGGCTTTTTATAACCGATGGAATCGTTGTGTTGTTGTGTCTTTTTGTATTTGACGTTGACGCGTTTTTCTTTGCGATTGCCTCGATTTTCATAACATCGGCAACAATGAGTTACATCGAAAACGGCGTAAGCAAAAAGAAACTTGTGTATATAATCAGCGACTTCCACGAAGAAATTACACAAGAAATTCTGCACGTAATAGGACGCGGCGTAACACTGATTCCGTCAATAGGCGCGTTCGAGAATCAACAACGTCCCATGCTTTTTGTAACGCTTAAATCAAAAGACTACCATAAGCTTCTTCCCATTGTTGATAAATACGACAAAGAAGCCTTCATGATAACCGACACCGTTTCCGATGTGCATGGCGAAGGATTTACGTATGAATCGGGAAGTGTTTAATTGCCCCTTTTGCAATGTATCGGTTAATGAGCTAACAAATGACTTACATCGTGCCCTACCAGCCATCTTGCTCTATTTTGAAGAACACAGCTTCCTGCGGTGCAAACGTCACGCCGAAAGAACTGCCGGAAGCCGGTATGTTAGCATTGTTCCGGCTTATTGCTGTTACATTTACTCGTTTTCGTGGCTAATATATTGATTTAATTAAAATATGCTGAAACACTTTTGCTAAAAAAAAGTAAAACACTTGTGAGAATGCAGAACGGCAGCATTATGAGACAGTAAGCAATAAGCCATTCCGGTGTATCGTTAGTTACCGAATATAACTCATATATCACGAGCACAACTCCAAGAGCTGCGCCAACCGCAACAAAATATCGTGCCCATGTTTTACCGCGAAGAAAAGCGACAGTAAACGCAATTCGAATACCGGCTTGTGTAACTCCTAACGTGTCATGTAATAAGAATAAATCAAACAGAAGAAGCACGCTGTCTTGCACAATGAGAATTGTGGCAATTGTAACAACGATATTTTTTCCAATACGTACTCTCGAGTCGTCTATATCATCCCTGATGTCTTTACGCCTCCCAGCCAATCCAAACAATTAAATAAGAACCTGTGTTCAATATCCGAAATTACGAATGATAGTGGCGAGTTTTTGCCAATCAAAGAAGCATTCGACGACGCGTTCCGGTGAGGCACGCGAGGAAAAGCTAACGAAGAGTGGCAGAAATTCGGTTCTTTCAGACGGCGTTGTTCGGTATTGAACACAGGTTCTAACGCTTGCAATGTCAACATCGCAATAAATGACAATGACACAAAAAAGATGAAATTATTTTCTTGATAAAACTATGCCTTCCCAACCGAACCAAACAATTCAAGTTTTTCTTTAACAACCGCTTTTATCGCTTCCGCGCCGGGAGCAAGAAGTTTACGCGGGTCAAAACCTTTTCCTTTTTTGTCGCCGCCATCTTCGATATATTTACGGGTTGCGGCGGCAAACGCCAGTTGGCATTCTGTGTTTACGTTAATTTTCGCAACACCAAGCGAAATCGCTTTTTGAACCATCTCTACGGGAATACCTGTGCCGCCGTGCAGAACCAGCGGTAGTCCGCCGGTCAGCTCCGCGACTTTCGCAAGCACGTCAAAATTAAGACCCGTCCAGTTGTCGGGGTATGTGCCGTGAATATTTCCTATTCCCGCCGCAAGAAAATCTACTCCCAGGTCTGCAATGGCTTTACATTCTGCCGGGTCTGCAACATCGCCTGCGCCTACCACGCCGTCCTCTTCGCCGCCGATTGAGCCAACTTCGGCTTCAAGCGTCATGTTGTTTTTATGTGCGAGTGCTATCATTTCCTTTGTTTTCGCCACGTTTTCCTCAAAAGGAAAATGGCTTCCGTCGAACATTATACTTGTAAAACCCGCTTCAATGCAGGCTATGCATTCATCGTAACTGCCGTGGTCAAGGTGAATTGCAACGGGCACGGTTATTCCGAGACATTTATCCATTGTTTTTGCCATAGCAGCAACGGTTGCAAAACCGCCCATGTATTTTGCCGCTCCGCCCGTTACGCCCAAAATTAACGGGCTTTTTTGTTCTTGTGCCGTGGTTAGTGCGGCCTTTGTCCATTCAAGATTGTTAATGTTAATTTGAGCAACGGCATATTTTTCCGCCGCAGCTTTTACAAGCATTTCTTTTGCGTTTACAAACATTTTCTATTCTCCTTTTATTCGGCTTTTAACGTGATGCCTAAACCTTTTTTGCTTGAAAATTCGTTCCAAGTTTTTTCAAATTGAGCGATATTTAAAACGGTAATTTTTTTTGTTTCCGACGCGCCAAATCCTGTGTGCGTAATGGACACGGTTGAGTAATATTTGCTGTATTTCATCATCGAAATTTTTGAATACTCAACGAATTTTTTAATGCTTCCCTCTGGCCAACCTATGCCCTTTTCGTGCAAACACAACATAGACTTGCCGCTGAAAATAGCCATCAAGCCTGATTTTGCTGCCTGCATTTCAAAGCTATGGATTGGATTCGTGTCCATTTTTTTGCACTCCTTGTCAGCTTAAAATTTTAATATTGATTTTGTATCCCGTGCGATAACCAATTCCTCGTTTGTGGGAATTACAAGAACACGCACTTTTGCGTCCGGCTTTGAAATATCAAGAGATTGCCCGCGTTTAGAGTTAAGAGCGGGGTCGATATCAACGCCGAACCACGTTAAATACGAGCAAACTTTTTCACGAATACCTGCATCGTTTTCGCCGATTCCCGCAGTGAAAACAATCGCGTCAAGACCGTTCATGCAAGCGGCGTAACGTCCGATATAACCAGCCACGCGATATGCGAAAACTTCCATAGCGGCAGAAGCGCGTTGGTTGCCCTCATTGGCTGCTGCGCTTAAATCCCTAAAATCGCTGGAAACTCCGCTTATTCCCAAAACGCCGGATTTTTTATTAAGTATATCTCCCGCTTTCTGTGCGGAAATGCATTCTTTTTCCATAATATACTGCACAACTGCCGGGTCGATGTCGCCGCAGCGTGTTCCCATCGCAAGACCTTCGAGCGGTGTCATTCCCATTGAAGTGTCAACAGAAACACCGCCGTTAATTGCACAAAGGCTAACCCCGTTGCCAAGATGACAAGTAATAAGCTTTAATTCATCTAAGGGGCGTTTTAACAAGTCCGGCGCGCACATGGAAACATATTTATGGCTTGTGCCGTGGAAGCCGTACCTGCGGATTTTATGTTTTTTATATAATTCATAATCAATGGCGTAAAGATACGCTTTTTCGGGCATTGTCTGATGAAAAGCCGTGTCGAAAACGGCAACCTGCGGTACAGACGGCATATGTTGTTTGCAAGCCCGAATTCCCGTCAGGTTTGGTGGATTATGAAGCGGCGCAAGGTCGGAAACGGCTTCGATTGCCGTTTCAACTTCGTCGGTTATAAGTACGGAATCCGTAAATGTTTCCCCGCCGTGAACCACGCGATGCCCCACCGCTTTAATTTCATCTTTCGATTTAAGTACGCCGTGGCTTGCATCAAGGAGCGTGTCGATAACAATTGCCATTGCTGCCGCGTGGTCGGGCATGGCGCAATCGGTGGTGTGTTTTCCTTTCTCTGTTTCGTGAACCAACCGCCCGTCAATTCCGATACGCTCACAAAGGCCTTTCGCAATCGCGCTTTCGTTACTCATGTCCAAAAGTTGATACTTCAACGATGACGAACCTGCGTTAATTACCAATACATACATTATTTAATCTCCTTTTTAAGAGTATTATCCCTGTGCCTGAACCGCGGTAATTGCCGTAACACCAACTATGTCTTCCACGCTGCATCCTCGTGACAAGTCGTTTACGGGCTTTGATATGCCTTGAGTAATGGGACCGTAAGCCTTGGCTTTCGCAAGGCGTTCCACCAGTTTGTATGCGATGTTTCCCGAGTCCAAGTCAGGGAAAATAAGTACGTTTGCTTTGCCCGCAACGGGATTTCCGGGGGCTTTGCTCGCGCCGATTGACGGCACGATTGCCGCGTCAAGTTGAAACTCGCCATCGGCTTTGAGTTCGGGCGCTTTATCTTTTAAAATTTTTGCGGCTTCTGCTACTTTTGAAACATCGGGGTGTTTCGCACTTCCCATTGTGGAATGCGAAAGCAACGCCACAACAGGTTCTTCGCCGAAAAGTGCGCGATAAGAATTCGCCGAAGATACGGCGATTGCGGCAAGCTCATCCGCCGTTGGGTTTTGATTCAAGCCGCAGTCCGAAAATATAAAAACACCGTTGTTGCCGTATTCGCAATCGGGAACTACCATTATGAAAAATGACGAAACAATAGTAACGCCCGGCGCGGTTTTGAGAATTTGCAGGCTCGGACGTAGAACATCTGCCGTGGAGTAGACCGCACCCGCAACCATTCCATCGGCTATGCCTTCCTTTACAAGCATATCGCCCAATGCTACGGCGTTTTCCGAAAGCATTTTTTTTGCTTCTTCGGGCGTCATGCCTTTTGCTTTGCGCAATTCGTAAAGCTTTTCCGCGAGGGAGTCAAATTCTGTATAATTTTCGGGGTCAATAATCGTTGCGCCGGAAATTTCTGCGTTTTCAGATGCCGCTGCTTTTTCAATTTCTGCTTTGTTTCCTATTAATATTATTTTTGCCAAACCCTCCGCCAAAATTTGCTGCGCTGCTTTAAGCATACGCGGCTCCATAGATTCCGGTAAAACTATGGTTTTAATTTGCGATTTTGCGCGCTGCTTTACCGCTTCCAAAAAATTCATTCAATAGCCCCCTGTATGTTATCCATAGTAAATTTCAAAGGGATATTAACATACTTTTGTAAAAGCATCAAACTGAAAAGATTTTTTTTGCACGGAAATCAATTATGTAAAGGTTGGGTATTTTTATTGTGTCTATGGATAATCTTTGCAAAAAGACTCACAATAGGTATATAATATTCTAAGAATCATTCTAAGGAGACGTAAAACAACATGGAAAGAGAAAAACTTGAAAACTACGCACGGCTTCTTGTGAGTTCGGGCGGGAATGTGCAGAAGGGTCAGCTTGTGATAGTGAGCTGCGCCGTAGACGACGCGTGTTTCGGGCGGATGGTGCAAAACGCGGCGTATGACGCGGGCGCGTCCGAAGTGCGAATGGATTGGCTGGACGACCAATGCTCGCGCACAACGTACCTTCGAGGAGCAGACGAAATTTTTGATAATTTTCCGCAGTGGCGTGTGGACAAGCTGAAAGAGCAAGACGACCGCGGTGCGGTGTATCTTCATATACGCTCGTCAGACCCGGATGTTCTTGCGGGTGTTGATTCGGACAGGATTCGCCGTTCAACGAAATCTTCGCGCGAAGCAACAAAGGAACACACACGTCTTACAATGGGAAGTTTCCGCCGCTGGTCTATAATCGCAACTCCTTCGCACGCATGGGCGAAAAAAGTTTTCCCCGAGCTTGCCGAAGAAGAAGCAATGGAAAAAATGTGGCAATACTTGCTTAAAGGCGCGCGCGCCGATGGTGCCGACCCCATTACAGATTGGGATGAGCATAAAAAATCTTTCGATGAACGTGTGAATTTTTTAAATAAGAAAAATTTTGACGCCTTGCGAATTACGACAGGTCTAGGTACGGACATTACAATCGGGCTTGCGAAAAATCATATCTGGGAAGGCGGTGGCGACACAGACAAAGACGGAATTCCTTTCTTCCCAAACATGCCGACCGAAGAAATTTTCACAATGCCCGACCGTCTTCGCGCCGACGGACGCGTAGTTGCCTCTATGCCGCTCTCGTATCAGGGTAATTTAATCGAAGGCTTCGAGATGACATTCAAAAACGGCAAAGTCGAATCCTTCCGCGCTGATGAAAATCAATCCGCGCTTGCAAATATAATTGAAATGGACGAAGGCGGCAGTCGCTTGGGAGAAGTAGCCATCGTTTCAAACTTATCGCCAATCGGCAAGATGAACACACTGTTCTACAACACATTGTTCGACGAAAACGCATCGTCGCACCTTGCGTTGGGCAAGGCGTATCCGAAAAATTTAAAAGGTGGCGACAAACTCTCTCCAGAAGAATTCATAGCCGCAGGTGGAAATGATTCCCTTGTCCACGTAGATTTTATGTTCGGCACCTCCGATATGAACATCTTCGGCATAGACGCAAACGGCAACGAAACACATTTTTATGTAAACGGCGATTTTGTTTTTTAATAATTTTTTCGGGGGGTGTTTAATTTGAAAAAGAAATATCCAACATGGTTTTTTGTTATGGGTGTCTTTGGCAATTTAATAAAGACGGGTTATGGCGACCCGGGCGCACGAGACAAATTTAATAAATATATTGATGACCAAATTGAAAAAAATAAACACGAATAATAAGGAGTGTTCAAAATGAAATACCAAACAGTAAACGAAATCCGAGATAAATTCTTGGATTTTTTTATGAGCAAGGAGCATATTATTTTACCGAGTTTTTCGCTTGTGCCGCAAGGCGACAAAAGTTTATTGCTGATTAATTCGGGAATGGCACCTATGAAGGCGTTTTTTACGGGGCAGGAAACGCCCCCGGGTAAGCGGGTTACAACTTGCCAAAAATGCATTCGTACAATTGATATCGACGAGGTTGGCAAAGATGCGCGGCATGGTTCGTTTTTTGAAATGTTGGGGATTTTTTCGTTCGGCGATTATTTTAAAAAGGAAGTAATTCCGTGGTCGTGGGAATTTTTCACGGAAGCGTTGGGAATTCCGGCAGAAAAGCTTTCGATTTCCGTTTACGAAGAGGACGAAGAAGCGTATGACCTTTGGCGTGACGATGTCGGGATTCCTACGGAAAGAATTTTTCGCATGGATAAAAGCGAAAATTTTTGGGAGCATGGAGTAGGGCCTTGCGGACCGTGTTCGGAAATTCATTTTGACCGCGGCGTTGAGAGCGGTTGCGGCAATGCAAGTTGCACCGTCGGTTGTGATTGCGATCGCTTTATGGAAATCGGAAATTTAGTTTTTACGCAGTTTGAAAAACTCGACGATGGCTCGTATGTGCCGTTAGCATTTCCAAACATTGACGTTGGAATAGGGCTGGAACGACTTGCGATTGTTTTACAAAACGCGCACAGCATTTTTGATATCGACAACGTAAAATCTGTGCGGGATAAGGTTCTCGAAATGGCGAAAGCCGAGCCGTCGGGCAGTGCGCTTGTGTCCGCCAACATCATCGCAGACCATGTGCGAAGTGTGGCGTTTATGGCTTCAGATGGTGTTCTGCCTTCAAACGAGGGTAGGGGATATGTATTCAGACGGCTTTTGCGCCGCGCCGTGCGTCATGGGAAATCGCTGGGACTTGAGCGTTTTGTTTGCGAAATCGCCCAAACGGCGATTAACGCATACAGACACGCGTATCCGTCGCTTGCGGAAAAATCCGGACATATATTAAAAGTCTTGGAAAACGAAGAAAACCGCTTCCTTGAAACGCTGGATACGGGCATGAATTTATTACAGAAACATATTGACACGTTGAAATCATCCGGTGAGAAGACTTTGAACGGCGAAGACGCGTTCAAATTATACGATACCTTTGGTTTCCCGCCGGATTTAACGCGTGAAATTTTGGAAGACAACGGGCTTTGCTGGGACGAGAACGGTTTTGCCATCGAAATGGAAAACCAAAAAACACGCGCAAGACAAGCGCGCGGAACATCTACTTATATGGGAGCGGACGAAACGGTTTACCACAAGCTTCCACCCGATTTACCTACGGAATTTGTGGGATACGAAAAAGATTCTTGCGAAGCGGAAATTTTGGCTATAATTGTGAACGGAGAGCTTGTGCAGGAGGCGACTGCCGGGCAAGAGTTCGCGGTTGTTTTAAGCAAAACTCCGTTTTATGCAGCTTCCGGCGGTCAGGTTGGCGATGTAGGAACATTGTATGCTGATAAACTCCATGTTCATATAGACGATTGCATTAATGTTGCAGGTAACAATACCGTTCATCTTGGCAAGATTCAATGCTTTAGAAGTTTAAAAGTCGGGGAAACTGTTACTGCTTCGGTTAACCTTTACCCGCGTTGCTACACAGAGCGCAACCACACGGCAACACATCTTCTGCAAAAAACCTTGCGTGATGTTCTTGGTGACCATGTAGAGCAAGCGGGTTCATCTGTTGACGGTGAGCGTCTGCGCTTCGACTTCACCCATATGCAACCGCTTACTGCCGAAGAACGAGAGAAGGTAGAGAAAGCAGTAAACTTTTATATTAGCGACGGTCTGTCGGTTACAACGGAAATAACCACGCCTGATGAAGCACGGAAAAAAGGCGCGATGGCGTTGTTCGGGGAAAAATACGGCGACACCGTGCGAATGGTAAACATTGGCGATAAAAAGCCCGTAAGCGTGGAGTTGTGCGGCGGAACACACGTAAAAAACACGTCGGAAATAGGCGTGTTCAGAATTTTATCAGAAACAGGGATTGCGTCGGGCGTGCGTCGTATTGAAGCCGTAACAAGCAGTACCGCTGTTGAACATTACAAAAATGAATCCCGCGCATTGGCCGAATCCGCAGAAATTCTAAAAACAAAACCGCTTGACCTTCCCGAAAAAGTAAAAATTCTTTTTGAAGAAAACCGTGTGTTGAAAAAAGAACTTTCAAAAGTTCAAGCGGCGGCGGTAGGTGAACAACAAGGTCAAGCAGTCGAAAATATTTTAAATGCCGCCGAAACCCACAATGGTTTTACGCTCATTGCCGCGAAGCTTGAAAATTACGATATTGAAGCACTTCGACAACTATGTGACAAACTTAAAACCGAAATGGAATCCGGATGTATGCTTCTTTGCGGCATAAACAATGAAACAGGCGCGGCGCAATTCCTTGCAAGCGCGACCGACGATGCGGTAAAATCCGGCATAAACGCGGGTTTAATCGTAAAAAAAGCCGCAACAATTTGCGGCGGCGGCGGCGGCGGAAAACCAAATCACGCCCAAGCCGGAGGCAAAGATGCCTCTCGTGCGGACGAAGCACTGCGCGAATCCCTTGCCGAGATGAAGATAATGATAAAATAATACCTCGGGGTAGAGGACTGTTGCAGAATAAGTGTTTTGAACCGAAAACCGTCCGCCCAAACTTGTCTTTTTTTCGCAAGTCTGCGTCGCAAAAAACCTTGCGACCCGCTAGGTCGCGGCGGTTTTTGCTCCTTGTCTTGCGAAAAAATCCTGTGTTTGAGCGGACGGTTTTTGATTCAATCGACTATTTACTCTGACATCTTTACTCTTTGCCTTCTGTCCGCGCTCTTTCGATATGCTCGCGGGCTACTTCTATCATAAGCTCGGCATCGGTATTGAAAACGTTATCAAATGCGTCTATTGAAATTGAAGGCCATTTAGATTCTTCCGCCGGAATGGAAATATTTGCTTTTATTCCGGTATCATCGGTGGCAACAAAACCAAGCATCGAAATTTCCACGGTACGGACGTTGTTTGATGTGGTTATTCCGAATGAACCTATATAAGTTACGTCCAAATCCACCACGGTTGAAAGATTGAAATGACGTTGCGCCAACTCCATTGCGGTTTCGCTGTAGCGTTCGAGTTCTTCCTTTGTGATGCCTGCCATTTTAATTTGTTCGGAGACATCCATGATAGACCAGTCGATTTCTCTTAGTGACGCTCTGCGCGCACGCAAGTCCGCGTCATCGGCGGCGTTTCTCCAATTGGGTTGCGGATACACGCTGACGGGTGTGTGGTTGATGTAAATTCGTGCACCTGTTACAGCGTCAATTGTAAAAGAATACAACACATGCGGACTGCTCGGATCGGATTCATTTTTTATAGGACGATTAGTTGCAGTAACATAGCCGCTCCACCATGTATTTGAGTGCGAAGATTCGTTGTTGTATCTCATTTGCATATACATACCGTCGAGGTCGTCGGCGTCGAAAACATCCCAAATGTAGCGCATACCTATCTGTGCGGCTTGTTGCATCGTTAATGCATTCGCAGGAAGAGGGCGACCGCGACGTCTGTCTCTAATCACCGTCATTTTTGGGAGAATAAACTCTGCATCAGTAGCTCGCAACTCTGCGTTGGCGGCTGTTGTTGCTGGCGGAAAGTTTGTTTCTGCCCCAAATGCTGTGTTGCTTACGCCAATAATTGATGTGCCGAGAATCCCAACGGATAACGCCGTCATTCCAAGCAATTTTATAATTTCTTTTACTTTTATCATAATTATACTTCCCCTCATTTTTTTATTCGCTCGAACGTGAGCGGAAAAATTCATTTAACTGCTCGTAATCGAAATCGTTTTGAGCTGTGGATATCCTGATTTCGTGGCGTTCCGCCATTTCTGCCGGGAGAAAAATATTTGCCTCCCTACCTGCGTCGTCGGTGGCGGTGAAGTGGAAGCCCAAAATGTCTACAATGTTTTCGCCGTTTGATTCTATCAGACCGACTGCGAACACAGAATCCACCCGCAAATCTATCACGTAAGAATGATTGAAATGCCGTTCCGCTAAATTCATTGCGGCTTTATATTGAAGCTCCATTGCTTCCGCTGAAATGCCTGCCATTTCGATTTGCTCGGAAGAACTCATCCATGACCAGCCTGTTTCGTGCAGTGCGTCCATTCTCGCAAAGCGGTCTGCGTTAATGATCATTCTTTCTTCGCGTGATATGAGTACGTATTCTGTCGAAAGAGGGTCAGGGGTGTATTTAATATCAATTCGTTTTCCTGTTATGGCATCAATCCGAAACCAATAGATTTCGTGCGCGAGAACCGGAAATTCTTCACCGTCGTATTCAAAATAGCCAAGCCCGGGGTTTTCGGGATTTTCTGCCGAAACAGAGCCAACCCACCATGAACTTATTTGTCTGTCATCGTTTTCAAAATGCATTTGCATATACATACCATTGAGGTCGTCTTCAAATACATCCCAAATGTAGTGCGCGCCTATTTGAGCGGCTTCTTCCAACGACAATGCGTAGCTGGGAGCGGTTTCTACATCCCGGAGGTAATACTCACCTGTCGTAGAGGTAAGTTCACGAGATTTAAGCTCAAGCACTGTCACGTTAAAAGGAACGAAATCCGTATCAATTGCCTGTGCCGCGGCGGTTGCGTTGATGGGCGGCAAGGTTTCGATTCCTCTTGTTGCTACCCCAAGTGTCGCTTGGTTAATCCCAAGAAACGACGCACTAAACATTCCAATAGATAGCCCTGTAATACCCACCACCTTTGCAATTTCTTTTATTTTTTTCATAAACCTATTTCCTTTCGTTTTTTGTGAGCCTCACAGGAATTATATTATAGTTGGAATATTAGGAAGTTATTATGAAATTATTAAGAAGTTGTAAAATTTATTTTTATAATCGTTCCTCGGCCGACGACGGATTGCACAGACATTTCCGCGTTATGCACTTGCGCAATCTGATTGCAAAGCGTTAAACCAAGCCCTGCTCCACCGTGTTCGCGGCTTCGTGATTTATCCACACGGTAAAAAGGTTCGCATACTTTCGCAAGACTTTCTTCGGGAATGCCGCAGCCATTATCTGTCAAAGAAATGGTTACGGATTTTTCACACTTTACGGCTTCCAAATGAATTTTTCCTTTTCCTTTTTCACAGGCTTTTATTGCGTTGTTGCATAAATTTAATAACAGACTTCGGATTAAATCTTCCTGTCCGTGAACAATTGTGCTGCTACCGTAAAACGTCAGCTCTGTTTCGTTTTCACTCAAAATATTTTCTAGCGTTTGTGCAATTTCCGAAAATAATTCTGACAACGCAATTTTATTTTTTGTAGGGATATAATCACGCAATGTCGCAAGCTCCAGCAAGGAATTCGCAACATTATTCATTCGGTTGGCTTCGGTCATGATGTACTCCGTTGATTCAATAATTTCCGATTCTGATAATTTTGCTTTTTGAATGTACTGCGCATATCCGAAAATAGATGTCAGAGGTGTTCGTATTTCGTGGGCGAAATTATCTACAAACTGCTGCTTGTTCAAAGCTTCTTCTTCCAAATATGCAATTTGCTTTTCTATTGTCTGCGCCATTTTATTAAAATCTATTGCGACTCTCGCAAGTTCGTTTTTTCCTGTGACATGAATTCTTTCGCAAAACTCGCCGTCTGAAATTTTTTTTGAAGCATTCGCGACAACAGCCAAAGGTTTGAAAATTGACGCCAAAATAAAATGAAGGGTAGCAGCGGCAAATACAGACAAAGCAATCGCCGCAAGCAATAATATTTTTTGAATATTTTGCATATCCGCGATGTCTGCAGTTATATTTGAGATGTATTCAATCACAAAATGATTAAACGGCGAGGAAAGAGACCCGGCAATATGAATAAAACGATTTTGTTCTTCATTTATTATTGCCATTTCCGGCTTCGGGAGTTCGCGCCCATTCACCGATAATCTCAAATTTGTCATGGTGATATTGATATTTTGTCTTTCATAATATCTTGCGTATCCTCTTATAAGAGCGTCTGCCGCGTCGTGAAAATTTCCGTCAGTGCCGTTATCTCTGTTCGATAAAATTTCAATATCCCTGCTTATCGAGTTCGTAATTGCTTGAAATTGACTTATGCTGTTTTCTTTAAGCATATTTATCTGACTACCGGTCATGTAAACAGATACGATGCTGATGCTTGCAAACAAGACGCAGATAAAAAGTAAATAGGTGGAGATGAATGTTTTTAGTTTCATTTCTCCACCTCTAATCTGTAGCCCAATTTGTATACTGTTTTTATTATATTTTCCCAGCCAAGTTTTTTGCGAATGCCCGAGATGTGTACATCCACTGTTCTTGTGTCGCCGCCGAATTCATAGCCCCATGCAATTTCCAATAATTTATCGCGGGACAGGGCTATGTTGCGGTTTTTTATCAGTGCTTCAATAAGCAGAAATTCTTTTGGTGAAAAATTCATAAGCGCGTCTTTATTGAATACTTGCCTGCTGATTAAATCCACTTTAACATCACCGAGGCAAAACTGCTTGTCTGCCTTATTAGTGCGCCGCAGAACAGATTCAATTCTTGCTTGCAATTCCAAAATGTCAAAGGGCTTAACAATGTAATCGTCTGCCCCCAATTTTAATCCTTTCACCCTGTCCTCTATCGAGCCGCGCGCCGTTAAAAATATGATAGGAATATCCTCCCGGATTTCCTGTATAACTTGAAAGCCATCCATTTTCGGCATCATAATGTCAAGAAGAATCAAGTCGATTGTGCTTTTTTTAATCTCATCAAATGTAGCCTCACCGTCAAAAGCAGAAACACATTCATGTCCCACTAATTCAAGATTTTTTCGTATAAGCATATTTATGGATTTATCGTCTTCCACAATAAGTATCCGAGCCATTTATATTCACCTCTGTAACAGTGTAGCATGAACTTATTATGAAGTTGTTAAGAAAAAATTTTTTAATTAACAGCGTAGTGTTCCATCCGCCAACAAAATCAGTGAATTACCGCCGTATTTCTTTACATGGTGCTTATCGAAGATGATACAGAAACTACATTATCCATTATCATTACTGGGGTATGTTTGCTTTCGGTAGTACCAACCCCCAGTTCACCGCTGGGGTTAGAGCCCCACGCTCATAAAGTGCCGTCGGGTTGTATAGAGAAATTTGAATCAGCAACCGCTAAAACAGTAATATACGAGTCGTTTATTAAGATAAATGCGTATCATAAACCTTTTGGGCATTTTCAATAGCATTATTAAAAATCGCGCGTACTTCCGGGGTTGCCCAGTATTCGTTTACAGGAATATTTGTGCCGTTCATCGCTTCGTGAGTGGAGTTTAATAAATTTATAGCTTTGGTAATAAGTTCACCAAGCCGTACCCTCAGCAATTCATGCGAACTGAAATTTGCCGTTACGTTAACAGGCGCATTGCTTGTTGGAATGATTCTTATTTGATTGTCAGGTAAAACTTCAATGCCTCCCGCGCAGACGAAGCACTGCGCGAATCCCTTGCTGAGATGAAGATAATGATAAAATAATACCTCGGGGTAGGGGACTGCCCTGAAATTCCTCTCTGCTCACCCATAATTGTAAACCAAGAAAAGTTTTCGTTTTCTTAACGAATAAATTTTACTTGACATCGAATAATATTTCGATTATATTGCACTCATGGAACGTAACGTACCGTCTTTACTTGCTCTGCATATCCACCGCGCGGGTGGCGCAAGGGGCGTTTCGTTCCAT
>Ga0131853_10001917_pt1 | contig 37148 bp, 42 predicted proteins | sample TergutLab28metaG_FD_92764 | JGI IMG/M metagenome (GOLD analysis project Ga0131853, IMG submission 92764) | Labiotermes labralis P1 segment gut microbial communities from Petit-Saut dam, French Guiana - Lab288 P1 (version 2) (version 2) | ecosystem: Host-associated > Arthropoda: Insects >... | reverse complement strand
GCTTCAACTTTTTTCATCAAATGGTCATCGCAAAATGGACCTTTTTTTAAGCTTCTTGCCATTGTATTTCCCTCCTTTTAAATTTTTATGTTATTTCGAGTTACGTCTTCTTACAATTAACTTGCTTGACGCTTTTTTCTTATTACGTGTCTTTAGACCAAGAGCTGGTTTACCCCAAGGTGTAACTGGTGATTTACGTCCAATTGGTGCTTTTCCTTCTCCACCACCGTGTGGGTGATCGTTCGGGTTCATAACCGACCCACGTACGGTTGGTCTCCAACCCATGTGACGTTTACGTCCGGCTTTACCAATGTTGACAAGTCCGTGGTCAGCATTTCCTACCTCACCAACGGTTGCACGACATGTATTTAAGATTTTACGAACTTCTCCTGATGTTAAACGGATTAAGACGTAGCGATCTTCACGCCCTAAGATTTGAGCAGATGTCCCAGCCGAGCGAACCAATTGTCCACCTTTACCTGGCTTCATCTCGATGTTATGAATAAGAGTACCTTCTGGAATGTTGGCTAGAGGCAAGGCATTTCCTGGCTTGATATCAGCATTAGGTCCTGATTCAATCATCGTTCCAACGGTTATTCCCTTAGGAGCTAAGATGTATCTTTTTTCTCCATCTGCATAATGGATTAATGCGATGTTAGCCGTTCTATTTGGATCGTATTCAATGGTAGCTACCTTACCAGGTATACCATCTTTCATACGCTTGAAGTCAATGATACGATATTTTCTTTTGTGTCCACCACCGCGATGTCTAACCGTGATTTTACCGTGGTTATTACGACCAGCATTTTTAGAAATCGGGACAAGCAATGATTTCTCAGGCTTGTTTGTTGTGATTTCTTCGTATGTTAAGCTTGTCATGTTACGACGACCATTAGTGGTTGGCTTATATACTTTAATCGGCATACTTTTCGCCTCCTTTACTACATTTCGAATTCAGCAATTTTTTCGCCAGCAGCTAATTTAACAATTGCTTTTTTCTTATTTCGAGTTAGTCCAGTGTAACGACCAACGCGACGCTTTTTAGGCTTTGCATTGATGATGTTAACTTTCTCAACTTTCACTCCGAAGATTTCTTGCACAGCAAGCTTAACTTCTAATTTGTTCGACTTACGATCAACTTCAAACGTGTACTTGTTCTCTTCCATTAACTGATAAGTCTTTTCAGTGATGATAGGGCGCTTAATGATATCTCTTGCATCTCTCATTATGACAGCACCTCCTCAATATGGTTAATCGCATCTTGTGTCATAATTACTTTTCTTGCATCAAGTAAGTCTAAAACGTTAACTTGTGTTGCAGGAATGACTTTCACACTTGCAATGTTTCTTGCAGCGAGTAATGCATTAGCATTGTCAGCACCTACTACAAGGAGAACTTTTTTGTCAGCTTCCAACTTATTAAGGATGTTTGCCATTTCCTTTGTTTTAGGAGCTTCTAATGTTAATTCGTTAAGAACCACCATTTCGTTCTCTACAACTTTGAAAGATAATGCAGATTTTAGTGCTAAGCGACGAACTTTTCTGTTCATCTTTAAACTGTAACTTCTAGGTGTTGGTCCGAAGACGATCCCTCCACCACGCCATTGTGGAGAACGAATCGAGCCTTGTCGTGCACGTCCTGTTCCTTTTTGCTTCCAAGGTTTACGTCCACCACCACGAACTTCACTACGACCTTTTGTCTTATGTGTTCCTTGCCTTAACGACGCTCTTTGTAAGATAACAGCATCAAACATGGCTTGTTTATGTGGTTCAATTCCGAAGATTTCATCGTTTAATGTCAGGTCTTCGATTTTAGAACCTTCTTGATTTAATAATGCTACGGTTGGCATCTCTAAATCCTCCTTTCTCAAAAAATGAACTATCTTGCTTTCACAGCAGATCTAACTTTGATTAATGCTTTCTTGCTTCCTGGAATGTTTCCTTTGATCATTAGAACGTTACGCTCTGCATCAACCTTAACAATTTCCAAGTTTTGAATCGTAACGGTTTTAGCTCCCATGTGCCCAGGTAACTTCTTACCTTTTAATACACGGTGCGCTTGGATACTACCCATTGAACCTGGTCCTCTGTGATAATGAGAACCGTGTGACATTGGACCTCTCGTGAATCCGTGACGCTTAATCGCACCTTGGAATCCTTTACCTTTACTTGTTCCAGTAACGTCTACAACGTCACCTTCAGCAAAAACATCAACTTTAACCTCTTGACCTAATTCGTAATCTGCAACGTTTAAGTTACGGAATTCACGAATGAAGCGCTTAGGAGCTGTATTTGCTTTTGAGACATGTCCTTGCTCCGGCTTATTAGAAAGCTTCTCGCGCTTATCTTCAAAGCCTAGTTGAACCGCTTCATATCCATCTGTTTCATTTGTTTTAAGTTGTAATACAACATTAGGATCAGCCTTAACCACAGTAACTGGAATTTGAATTCCTTCTTCAGAGAAGATCTGTGTCATACCGATTTTTCTACCTAAGATTCCCTTAGCCATAGGTTACACCTCTTTTCTTTTTTATTTATAGTTTGATTTCGATATCAACGCCAGCTGGTAAGTTAAGTCTCATTAACGAATCAACTGTTTTTGAGTTAGGTTCTAAAATATCAATTAGACGCTTGTGAGTTCTCATTTCGAATTGCTCACGTGAATCCTTATACTTATGAACCGCTCTTAAGATCGTGTAGATTTGCTTTTCCGTTGGTAATGGGATTGGCCCCGCCACCTTCGCACCAGTTTTTGCTACACTTTGAACGATTTTCTCAGCTGATTGATCTAAAATCCTATGATCATATGCCTTTAATCTGATTCTAATCTTTTGTTTTGCCATCGTACTGCCTCCTTTCGTCTATTTAAATAGACTCGCTCCGCAAGAAAACTCAACCGCCTGCCATGGCAAATCGGCCTGGCGTGTCGACAACCTCCCGCATCGACGCTATAGTCAACCTGATAGATTATACAGGAGTTTTCTTGTGATTGCAAGCTTTTTACGTAAAAAAGGTTAAAAGCTTTACAGAGAAGCCATCATTTTACAAAAAATCTTTTTTTAATACTCGAAAGCATGTAGTTGAAGCAAGTGTGGTCGTCAAAATAACGCTTAAAACGTTGAAAGCCGAGAATTAGCGTTATTTGCTAAAATCCCGGCCCTTTTCTAGTCTTTTCAGCCCTCTAAAGTCAGAAATTTAGTGTTTTCTTTAATATCCTGGCTGTTTTACTATCCTTACCCCTTTAAATAGGAAGCGTGAAACTCAAAATGTTCTTCCATGAAGCTTGCAATGAAGTAATAACTATGGTCATATCCTTCTTTTTGCACGTACGTTACTTTACCCCGATGTTTAGCAGAAGCTTCTAAAAATGGTCCCTCTAGGAGCTGGCTTGGATAAAAGTTATCAGCCAATCCTTGCGTAATTAAAATCGGTTGAACGTCATCCATGGTCTCAATTAAAGCCGTTGAATCATAAGCCTTCCACATTCCTTGATCTTCACCTAAATAGGCCGTTAAGGCTTTTTGTCCCCAAGGAACAGCACTTGGTGTTAAGATCGGTGAAAAAGCAGAGATGGCTTTAAAACGATCTTGGTTCCGCAAACCAATAACGAGAGCACCGTGACCTCCCATGGAGTGCCCCATGATGCTTTCAATTCCTGAAAAATTAGGCACTAATTCATGGACAATTTTTGTTAGCTCTAGCGTGATGTAATCGTACATTTGATAATGCGACTTCCAAGGGTCTTCCGTTGCATTAACGTAAAACCCTGCCCCTTGACCTAAGTCGTACGCTTCATCATCAGGAGCTTCTCCACGTGGTGAGGTATCTGGTGCAATCACCGCCACTTGATATTTCTCGGCCCATTGCTGAACCCCACTCTTATGAGTAAAGTTATCGTCGGTACAAGTTAGTCCAGACAACCACCAGATGAGTGGGATTTGCTTGCCTTCTTCATTTGACGGTAAAAATAAGCTAAACGTGACGTCACTTTTTAATAGCTCTGATTGATGCTTGTATTTAAACTGCTGTCCACCAAAGCTTGCGTGTTGTTCTAGTTGTTCAATAGCCATGGTTTATCCCTCCTCTTTATAAGTTAATACCGTTCGGATTGACTTTCCTTTGTGAAGCAAGTCAAATGCTTCATTAATGTCCGTAAAATCCAAACGATGAGTAATAAACGAATCCAAGTCGATTTTACCGCTCATGTAGTCTTCGACCATAGCTGGTAGTTCTGTGCGTCCTTTCACGCCACCAAAGGCAGAGCCTTTCCACGTACGACCAGTTACCAATTGGAAGGGGCGAGTACTAATTTCCTGTCCAGCACCAGCTACACCGATAATGATGGATTCCCCCCATCCTTTATGAGCACATTCTAAAGCGGAGCGCATCACTTCCACGTTTCCAATGCACTCAAAGCTATAGTCAACACCACCATCGGTTAGGTCGACAATGACTTCTTGAATTGGCTTATCGTGGTCTTTTGGATTCACAAATTCAGTGGCGCCCATGGATTTAGCTAGCTCCCATTTATCAGCATTTAGATCGACAGCAATGATTCGTCCAGCTCCTGCTTGCTTCAACCCTTGAATCACCGCTAAGCCAATGGCACCTAAACCGAAGACAGCTGTGATCGCGCCCGCTTCCACTTTCGCGGTGTTATGCACCGCCCCAATCCCAGTGGTTACCCCACAACCAAATAAGGCAACACGATCTAGTGGTGCTTCTTTATCGATTTTCACTAAACTCACTTCGTTTACCACGGTGTATTCCGAAAAGGTACTGGTTCCCATGTAATGGTAAATCGGTTCTCCATTATAAGAAAAACGACTGGTTCCATCTTGCATTAGCCCTTTTCCTTGCATGTCGCGAACAGCTGAGCAGAGATTGGTCTTCCCAGATAGACAGAATTTACATTTTCCACATTCTGCTGTGTACAATGGGATGACGTGATCACCTGGCACTACACTGGTAACCCCTTCACCTACTTCAACAACCACACCAGCTCCTTCGTGACCAAGTACCGCTGGAAAGACACCTTCTGGATCGTCACCAGACAAGGTAAAAGCATCGGTATGACACACCGATGTAAATAAAATTTTAACCAATACTTCACCTGCTTTAGGTTTTGCCACATCGATTTCTACTATTTCTAATGGTTTACCTGCTTCAAAAGCAACGGCAGCTCTACTTTTAATCATTTCAAATTCCCACTTTCACTTTAGTTTGTTCTTCAATTTTACGCTTCTTTCTATCCAGTTGTCAAACAAAAACATCGCTAATTTTTTCACGTTTTAACTGAAAAGCTATTTTGCTTACGCAGCAAAATAGCTTTCACTTTTATCTTTCTTTCCACCAGTCATCAAATACCGTAATTGGCAAGTGGCGCTTATGACGAGATTTTAAATACAATTCTTCGATCCGCAACGCGTCCTTTTCATTCACCGTTCTCCCTTCTAGATAAGCATCTAACGCTTCGTAGCTCACTCCAAGGGCATCTTCATCGGCAAGAAGTGGTTTTTCATCTTCCAAGTCAGCGGTCGGTGTTTTGGAATAAAGGTGCTCCGGACAGCTCAATTCAGCTAATAGTTGGCGTCCCTGGCCTTTATGCAACCTAAAAATCGGGACCACATCGGCTCCACCATCGCCAAACTTTGTATAAAACCCTGTCACAGCCTCCGCACTATGGTCCGTCCCAATCACAGCTAACTTTTTTGCTGCCGCAATGTGATATTGAACCTCCATTCGGTGTCGAGCTTTCACGTTGCCTTTATCAAAATCGTTAATTGGTAATCCAAGTGCCTGGTTAACCGCCTCTACACTAGCATCTACCGCAGGCCCAATATTGACCGTCACGGTCTCAGTTGGCTTGATAAATGTCAAAGCGTCTTGACAGTCGTCTTCGTCCAACTGGGTTTTATAAGGAAGTCGGACTGCCACAAAAGTGTAGTCATTGGACTTCGATTCATCGTTTAATTCGTTAACCGCCATCTGTGCCAGCTTTCCGGCTAGCGTCGAATCTTGACCACCAGAAATTCCAAGAACGTACCCCTTTAGAAAAGGATGAACTTTCAAATAATCTTTTAAAAAATCAACGCTGATGCTGATTTCTTCCTGTGGGTCAATGGTCGGTTTCACTTTCATTTCTTCTATGATTTGTTTCTGCATCTCTGTCATATAGCATCCCTCGCTAAATCAATCTATGTCATCTCATTTTAGCACACTGTAGGGATTTTATTCAAACAAAAATAGACGCGTGACCTTCCTTTTGTATTCAAAAGCCAAGTAACCAGCTAATTTTATGTCTATACTTGGCTTTTTAAGGCCTGTTTTAATATATAGAAGCCAAGTAATCTTCCAAAATGAATACTCACTTGGCTTTTAGAGGATGAACCCGCACTTGAAAAGCCAAGTAAATGATCGATTTGGATCAAATCTTGGCTTTTGAGAGATTTTTGACCATTTTAAAGCCAAGAATCAGCTGTTTTAAAATTGATAACCGATTTCGATCCGCCCCTCTGCTGGTATTAATACACACCTTGCACCAAGTGGGATCACCACATTCGGAATCGTATGCCCGGCAGGGACTCCGTAAGCGACTGGCTTTTCGAGCGGGGTTAAAACCTTCTTTATCGTGTCAAAGATTCCTACTTGGTCCGACCCTTTAAAGTCACCTAATATGATCCCGCTACACACATCAAGCTTCCCTGCATACAACAACTGCATGAGCAAGCGATCAATTTGATAAGGTTCTTCGTTAACTTCCTCTAGAAATAACACCTTTCCTTTTGTATTTATTTCCATTGGGGTTCCAAGGGTCGAACAGACAATGGATAAGTTTCCACCAACGGTGGTTCCGGTTGTCGTTGGTAAATTCCTGTCGTAGTATGGTACCTGTTTCATGGTGATGCTCTCTCCTTGCAACCCAACATCCATAAAACTAGATGTTGTCAATGCATCACCGGTTGTCAAATCTTTCAACATGGGGCCGTGGTAAGTGATCAAGCCATGTACCTGATTCAAGTAAAGGTGCATGTACGTGATGTCACTGTAACCGATGAAAGGCTTCGGATATCTAGCAAAGTTAAATCCCTTCAAGTAAGGAACAGTCCGATTACTTCCATAACCACCACGCATGTTAAGAACAGCACCCACTTCATCGTCAGCAAATAGCATCATCAAATCCATGGCTCGATCCATATCTGATGTTCCTGCCAAATAGCCATCTCTTTCAAAGCAACTGGGTGCCATTAACACGTCAAATCCCAAATTTTTCAATGTTTTTTCTCCTGCCAGCAGGTCTTCCCGCTTCATCGGCCCTGCCAACGCCACAATGCCAATTTTCTTTCCCTTAGCAAAAGGTGTCGGCTTAATCATGGGCATCACCTGCTTCAGCAAGCAGAGCCAACACGCTCATAACCTGGATCAACACGCCGTGACGGATGGCCTCCTCGTCCACATCAAACCCCTCATGATGTAAAGGACATCCGATTCCTTTGTCCCGATTCGCAACCCCTAGCCGATAATAAGTCGATGGCCGCTCCTTTGCAAAATAAGCAAAGTCTTCCACACCTAACCTCGGCGTCTTGGCAAGTATCACACTTTCTTCTCCCAGTGCTTTTTTGGCAACCGCCTCTACCACAGCTGTCACCTTTTCGTCGTTGGTGAAAGAGTCGTATCCTGCCTGAATGGATAGAGCAACGCCCCCTCCGTAGGCATTTACTAAATCCGACACCATCCTAAACATCTGCTGCTTCATGGTTCGGCGCACATCTGGACAAAGGGAGCGCATGGTTCCATGGAGACGCACATGACTAGCCACAACGTTGTGAGCCTCGCCTCCTTCAATCTGTCCAAAGGTCAGAACCACCGAGTCCAGCGGTGAAATACGACGACTAACCAACGTTTGCAAAGCCATCACGACGTTGCTTGCCATCACCACAGCGTCTACTCCATCTTGAGGAGAAGCACCATGGGCTCGCCTACCTCGTACATCGATGGTGATGGTGTCGCTAGAGGCATAAGCAGCCCCATACTTTATCGCCACTTTCCCCACTTCTAGCTCAGGACAAACGTGCAGTCCCAACACATGATTCACATAAGGATCATCTAGAACCCCTGCTTCCACCATGGCCTTTGCCCCACCAACGGTCTCCTCTGCTTGTTGAAAGAAAAACTTTACACCACCAGTTAAGCCGTCACGGAGCTGATGTAGCACATAGGCTGTCCCTAAAGCAATGGTCGTATGAACGTCGTGACCACAGGCATGCATCCTCCCTGGATTAAGCGACTGATATCCGTGGTTATTCTTTTGCTGAATCGGTAAGGCATCAATGTCAGCACGTACTCCAATGATAGGCCCTTTTTTCCTGCCAGTAACCATCCCTACCACAGATGTCTCATTTACCCGCCCTAGACTTTCAACTCCCCACTCGGATAGATATTCTTCTATTTTGTCTGCTGTTCGAAATTCCGCTAATCCCAATTCTGGATGTCGATGAAAATCCCGTCTGATCTCTACTAGTCGATCAAATACATCATCGATGGTTTCTCTCACTTGTTTCTCCATTTCAACACCTCGCCAAATCGTCATACAAAAATATATGAATGGGGGTGAATAGAAATGAAAAAATGGGACACAATGACTTAACTAAATTTGAAATCGGAGGACATCGTTATGACACAATTAACAGAAGCACAATTTAATGCATTCATCGACGTAAAGCTTGAAACCACACGCCTCATCTGTCAGAAAATCGCTAATTCTAACGTCGCACCACTCCCATGTGAAGCTAAATATCAATTTGCAAACGTCATCGAACTCGTCACCATTTTGATGATTAAGCATGCGGGACAATTTCCTTATGAATGGACCAGCGAAAAATTACTAGAAGTTTACCAACAAGAGCTACCCCTTGTCCTAGATCAAAGCGTCCAGCCCCATACAAGGGACATCCTTCTTACTTATAGTAACGTGATCCACGAAGCCTTTGGCCTTCAAAATTATTTAGATATCAGCAAAAAACTCGCTTCTTAGGCGAGTTTTTACTTTTTACAGCTCAGCTTTACGAGTAAGAGCCAAAGATTTGGCTAGCTCCTCCCTAACTATGTCAAATGAAGCAAGGCAAAATCCACATACAACTGACAAGAAGCTAGTAATGCCTCTTCGTCGATGTCAAAAAGTCCATGATGATGGCTCACCCCTGTGTTTGGTTTATCTTTGTGGTAAGTACCTACATAAGCATAAACCCCTTTGGTCTCGTTCATCATCATCGAGAAGTCGTCGGCACCAAGTGCCTTTTCTTGGTTCGTAATGACGTTCTCCTTGCCAAAAATTCCTTCTGCCACCGCCTGAGCCTCTTTTGTTGCTTCCGGATCGTTAACTACCGGTGGTGCAAAATCACTAAACGTAACTTTTGCCTCGCCACCAAATAAGGCAGCCGTCTGAGCGACAATGTCTTCTACGCGTTGGTTAACAAAGTCGCGTTGCTTCATGGTAAAGGCACGGGTGGTTCCTTCTAACCGTGCATGCTCTGCAACAATGTTATACTGGGTTCCCGCTTCGAGAACACCTATCCCTACGATGGCTGTGTCAGTTGGTGCCGTGTTACGAGAAACAATGGATTGGAGGTTGACGACCATTTGAGAAGCGATGTAAAGGGCATCGACACCTTGTTCTGGCGTTGACACGTGAGCGCCTCTCCCAGTCACTTCAATTTCAAAAAAGTCAGAACTCGCTTGAACTGGTCCCTCGGTAATGGCTACTTTCCCGCTTTCATAACTAGAAACCACGTGGACACTAAAAACACGATCAACTTCCTTTAGATGACCTTGATCCACAAAAAAATCAGCCCCACCGCCTACTTCTTCTGCCGGTTGGAAAAATAATCTGACCTCTCCTGTAAACTCAGCTTCCTTTTCTTTTAGAATTTTAGCAGCAGCTAACAAAGTGGCGGTATGGGCATCGTGGCCACAGGCATGACAGAATCCAGGGTGTTTAGAAGCATAATCCACGTCTTTTAAATCTTCCATTTTAAGCCCATCGGTGTCGCTACGCAACGCGATCACCTTCCCCGCACCTTTTTTACCGATAATTTTTCCTGCAATGGCTGTCGGGCTAAGATATTCGTACGTAATCCCTAGTTTCTCAAGCTCTTCTACGATTTTAGCGGTCGTCTTAAACTCTGCATGTGGCGCTTCTGGGTGTTGGTGAAACCAACGACGCAATCCAATTAAATGTCCTTTTTCTTTTAATACTTCGGCTGTAACTGTCATAAATAAACACCACCTTATAAGTCTAGTTTAATGGTTTCCAGCTAAAATGACAACCTTTATTCCCAAGCCGGAATAAAGGCACCATCAAAATTATTCTCAAATACATCGGCAACTGCTTGCGTTTGATATACTTCTAAGATGCGTTGGAACACTGGATTGTCTTCTTCACCAGTACGGGCCGCAATCACATTGATCAATCCGTCAGAAATATCAATGTTCAACGAGTTCTCTCTGAAGATGCTTTCTTCGTTTGCTGACAATCCATTGATCATCGCCTGTGGGTTATTAATAACCGCTACATCAAAATCTTCTAACAAAGTAGGTAGCGTATTCGCTGCTACGGGCACAATCTCAACGTCTACATGAAACGCTGTGATGTCTGCCACAGTTGCCAGGAACCCTACTTCTGGATCCACCTCAAGAATACCAGCTTCTTCAAGTAATTTTAGGGCACGACCACCGTTAATTAAATCGTCTGGAATTCCAATAACAAATCCATCTTCAATGTAGCCCACCAGTGATGTTCTCGTATGGTCAGCTGGAATGTTGGCACGACCATTAAAAATGTTTTGTGGTGACACAAAGGTCTGACCAACAATGGCCAATTCATAACCATTGGTTTCGATGGCATTCTCTAGAAAGATCGTCGTTTGAAACGCATTTAAATCTGTTTCACCATCGTTCAATGCTGTGTTTGGAAGATGCCACTCGGTAAAAAACACCAACTCAATTTCAATGCCTTCCTCAGCGAGTACGTCACTCACAACGTCCCACTGATCTTGGAACACACCAACCACACCAATGGTGACAACGGTGGTTTCCTCATCACCATCTGATCCACCACACCCTATTAACACAAAACCTAGCACCAATACCGTCAATAATCCTAAACTTTTTTTCATTTTAATCCATCCTTTCGTCCTACAAATTTGATTACCTCGTTAAAAGCTTAATAATGATATTCCCAATGACTTGAATCATCGTCACAAGAAGCAAAATAATGATAATGGTCAACCATAACATGTCCGTCAACCTTAAATTTTGGCCAAACTGAATGGCAAAATCTCCAAGTCCCCCTGCTCCAACAGCACCAGCAAAAGTTGTCAAGGCAATTAAATTAATGGCTGTAATTTGAGTTACCCGTGTAATGCTTGGAATACTTTCTCGTAAGTAAACACTGAAGATGATTTCAATCGGTGACAATCCCATCGCCAACGAGGCTTCAACCAACCCTGAGTCCAACTCGGAAATGGCCGATTCGACCTGCCTAGAAAAGAACGGCGTAGTTCCAAAAATAAGTGGGATCAAAGCACCTTCAACACCAATGGCCCTACCCATAATAGCACGGGAAACAGGGATTAGTAAGATAAGCAGAATCAGGAATGGAATGGACCGAATCACATTGATGGCTTTATCGAGAAGGTTGTAAACCAGCCAATGCTCCAGGATACCATCTTTTTTGGTAACGACAAGCAACACACCGAAAGCCGTCCCGAGAATAAACGATACGAATCCAGCAATTCCCACCATCTGCAAAGTAGCAAAGGTGGACTCGATTAACCGATCGCCAAAGCGATCCCAATTAGGTAATAAGCTTTCTAACATCAACATTCCTCCTTATCTAAATGAAACACAGTAGCTTCTACGTCGCTCGATTCTCTTGCGAAGAAGCCTTGTTAAGTCAATCGTAGTCACAATAAATTGTGAACTCATTGACTTAACACCTCCACTTTCACTCCTCGTGCTTTGATGTAGTTGATAGCATCCGTCCGATTTCCTTGTTTGCCACAACAATTGATCACTAGGGTGCCAATCGCAACACCTTGGACAATTCCCACGTTTCCAAAGATGATACTGGTTTTTAAATCAAACTTTTTAGTTAGCTGATAAATCAATGCATCTTTTGCTGTTCCTTCGGAGTAGGTTAGCTGAAGCAACATTTCATCCTTGTCCAAAGATACAATGGGTGCATCCTGTTCAATCAGCTCATACACTTTCTCAATCCCACTGGACTGAGCCACAAATTGCTTAGCTATATCACTTTGCGGATGAGAGAAAATATCTACCACATGACCTTGCTCCCTAATTTTCCCGGCCTCTATCACAGCCACACGATCACAGATCTCCTTAACCACATCCATGGAATGAGTGATGAGAACGATCGTGAGGTTCAATTTTTTGGATACTTTCTTCAATAGCTTCAAAATGGTCGCCGTTGTTTCAGGATCCAAGGCACTGGTGGCTTCATCACAGAGGAGAACTTTTGGGTCGTTAACCAAGGCTCTGGCAATCGCAACCCGTTGCTTTTCCCCACCACTTAACTGTGAAGGGTAAGCTTTGATACGATGTGACAAACCCACAAGATCAAGTAATTCCCGCACTTTTTCCTCTTTTTCTTCCTTCGATATGGTCGCCCCTTTTAAGGCAAACAAAACATTTCCAAGAACGGTACGAGAAGGCATGAGATTGAAGTGTTGGAAAATCATACCGATCTTTTTCCGGGTCTCCCGAACCTCTTTTGGGCGAAGCGTGGTTAAATCTTCACCATCAATCAAAACACTCCCTGTCGTTGGTCGCTCAAGTAGATTCATGCATCGGATCAACGTTGATTTTCCAGCACCACTATGACCAATGATCCCAAATATTTCTCCCTTCTGAATCTCTAGATTAATCTCTTGAAGCGCATGAATTTCCCGCTTTTTTACTTGAAATGTTTTACTCACGCCTTCCACTCGTATCATCGTCACCCACTCCTCCTTTCTAACACCAATCAAACAAAAAAGCACCTCTTTACCTAAAGATGAAAGGTAAAGAGGTGCTAGAAAAGCCTCATTCGTCTCATCATTCAGGTATTGGCACCGTTCCTTTTTTGCGGTTGTAGCTGCAAATAGGCGGTTGCCGTGATGTCATAGGGCCTGTCCCTCGATCACTCTCGATAAGATTATTTAATTTTTGTTGTGAAGTATCATAGCACGGCTTTTAAAAAAAAGCAAGCGTCTTTTTATAGAAAGCGTTTTTCCTTAATTAAACCTTGTTATGTTCCCGGGCAAAACAAATAAACATGATCGACAACCCACAGAAAACCTTTGTCCCTAGTAAAATATCGATGAGAAGGAAATACCAGAAGTATAGTTCTGGGAAGATCAATCTAGCGCCTAATAAAATATAGGCTAAGGCCAGTGCCACAAAGATAAGGAAAATAAACTTCTCATACGCATTTAAAAATTTCGTACTAACGGGGTGGTCAGGCATAATAAGATAGTGACTAACAAAAACAGCTGCAAGCATGGCTCCTCCCTGGAAACCACCACCAGGAGAGAAAGGATCACTTACTAAGTAAATACTAGTCAAAACCAAAACCGGCAAGATAAAAGTAATGGTCATTATAGCAGAAGGGTGTTTTTTATGCCTTAATGTGATGCTTCGCTTTTTCTTAAGTTCAGCATAATGGAACGACTTCTCCGCCTTTCCAAAATCCGGTTTCTCGTGCCATGGATCGTCCTCAGCAAACGATTGCTTTTGACTTTGTTTCGTTGGGATCACTAAATGAACCACCCCGACCCCGCTAAGAAGTAATAAAAGTGCTTCAAATACCGTATCGAAAACGCGATAATTTAAAATAATCCCTGCAATCGGATTAATGGACTCATCATGATAAAAGAAGCTTTCCATGACGCTAATCCCTAAAGGTGACTGATAAAAAGCCGTCGATACATAAGTCAAGTAAGCGACTAAGACGAAACTAAGAATGGCGATAAAATAACTGGTCTTTTGCTTCCAATCAAAGGTCGTTAACCGGCTTGAAACGTCGCCATAATTCTTGATGGTAACAATGTATAAAATAGTCGTCAACACACTAGAAATAACGGCTTCAGCAATGGCAACATCTGGTGCATGATACAGCACATAAGCAATGGACGCCCATAAACCTAAAGCACCGAAACCTATAATGGCCCGCTTTAAACTTCTAGCAAAAACACTATAAAAAGCGAAAAGAATGAGCAGCACATAAACAAAATAGATGAACCTCATAAGCGAACACCTCTTTTTTTAGCTTCCCTTTCTGCAGCAAGCCGTTCTTCTTCTTTAACCACTTGATTGTTCCTAGCACTTAAGGCGATTTTACTCGTAACCACCGAATTCATGACTAAAACAATCGCGAAAATAAAAGCCACTTTGAAGGTAAACCACGAGATCCCACCACGAATCATGGCACCAATTAATACGGTAACTAATCCCATCGTATCAACCATGGCACCAATCAATAGCTTCGAGTAAAAATCTTTATACCGGTGAAAGCCATACAAACCAATAAATACCATGGTAACGCCAAGACCAATGACGATGTTTCCAATTAAAACATTCATTTTTTAGGCTCCCTCCACTCTAACATATAATTCGCTAAAACGATGATCCCGACATAACTTAAAAGAGCATAGATAATGGCAACATCAAGAAAAAATGTGATCCCTGTAAGTAAAGAGTATAGAACAACGATCATAATGATTTTTGCCGAAACTAACGAATAAGCTAGCAACCTGGTCCATTTGTTTCTTTCTCCAAGAATTAAGATGCCAAAGACAATAGAGGCCACTAATAGTGCAGCAATCATAATCTGTAAAAATGACACAATAACATCTCCTCTCTTTTCTTACTGATCAGGTGAATCAAATGGCTTGAACAACTTCTCAATGGTCTCATTGGTCGTTTTCTGAAACGCTTCCTCTGTATAACCAACCGTTAGAATAGTCATATCATCACCGTCGCGGTCGACCGTAATCGCACCAGGTGGCATCGTAATCGCATTCGCTAATAAAACCGTCAAAAATTCATCGTTTAAGTTGCTGCGATATTCAATAAAGTTCGGCTTTATCTCGCCTTTAAACATCCTGACAATAACAGCAAAACCTACCACATAGGTGTCACGAACGATGATCCAAAAATAAGTTAGAACTAACCATAAATCAATGTGAAACATCTCAACGTAATCAATGTCTAAAATTTTATTGGTTAACCAAATGGCGGCACCACCAGAAAGAATGCCAAGAACAACCGTCAACAAACTGAAACTCTCACTCAAAACCACGTAAATAAGAGTGAACAGAGCAATAAGCCTAACGTGATCTATAAATCTACTTCTCAACATAACTTCTTAGCCTCCAAACATGCCATACGCCATAAGGGCTGTAAAGAAAGTCAAAAACACTAAACACATACGAGAAAACGATAAAGAATGCTCGATGTTATCGTACCAAAACTTTCGTTGGTGGAAAAACATTCTGTAAGTAACAGCTGCGACGACCAATAATCCTACTGTGATGAGCCCTTTTATCAAAAAAGCCATCCCGTCAATTTTCAAGTCAACTTGCAACAAATGGTTGATCCCTAAGTTAGCAGAGAATCCAGTCGCCAAACTAACAAGTATTAAAAGGGAAGTGACAAAAATCTTAACTTTTTTAATCTTCAAAACCTCGGTCCTACCTGGCAAAAACATCATCGCATACTTAACAAAAACCAACATGGTTCCAAAACTCATCAGCCAAAATAAGAGCTCGAGTCTAAAACTTCCAAGACCCGCTGACATGAAATACTTAGACATGCTCCCACTTGTCAGAGGGAATCCTGTAATAGCTAACATTCCAACAATAGAAGCAACCGCTGCAAATGGGATTCGTTTTATCACGCCACGAATCTCATAAATGTCTGCGGTTTTGTACTTTCGGATAATAAGACCAGCTGATAAAAATAAAATCATCTTAAAGATGGCATGATTAAACATGTGATAGACGCTTCCCAAATAGGACGTTTCGCCACCTAAGAAAATAGCTGCCATCATAAACCCAACTTGTGACACCGTACTATAAGCCAAAATCAAGCGAATATCCTTTTGACTAACCGCCTTCAAGGCTCCGGCTATCGACGTCGCAACCCCCATCGCAATAAACAACGTCGAATAATCAAGCACTGGCAAAAACATCTCATGAAATCTCAATAACCAATACAGGGAGGTTTTCATCATGATCGAAGACATCACAGCCACTTGAGTAATCGGCGCACTGTTTAACGCATAAGCCCTTGACACCCAACCATACATCGGAAAAACTCCCATTTTAAAGCAAAGGCCTGCGATTAAGAAAGAGAACGGTAAAACAAGATAAGTGGCTGGTACGTATGGGATCATCATGGCCATTTGCGAAATGGATAACACACCGAACAAACGATACAAAAAGGCAATTCCAAATAGGAAAAACATCATAGAGATCATTTGTGTGATTAAATAGTACAAGCCATCGTAAACCACACGTCCTTCTTTTTTAAACATAAGGAGTAGCGTGGTCACAACCGTCGAAACTTCAAATAAAACGAAAAGATTAAAGAAATCATCCGTTAAGAAAATACCAGCAGTCAACCCTTGAAGGAGCAAATACAATAACATGAGCTTTCCATCAAAGAATCGATCGTTTATTTTGTACATCGTCCCCATTGTAAACAAGAAATTATTAACCACAACAAGTAGCAAAGTAAGGCGATCCCCTCGCAAAACGATGTTTAAAATCTTGTCGTCACCACCTAAAATACTGTAAATTTGTGTCGTATCCGTTTGTAAAAACAAAAAAACTGCCAGTGCAAGCAAATAAGCTTGAACTCCTAGCAACACAAATTTTCCTAATTTTAATGGCAACTTATACAAAATAATTGAAAACACTACCGGGATTAAAATCAGACTAGCCATCAACATTCGATAATTCATCTTCTTTCAAAATTTAATTCCTCTTGATCTCTACCTAAACCAAGCTGAAATCAATTTTTTTTATTTTTTGATTTAACTGCCGTGACATGTCGTATATTAGCCTTTTGATAGCGCTGATACAGCATTCACGAACACTATAACACGATTAGCCTAAAAATTCAAGACTAGGAGGGCAAATTAAATTTTTGGCAAAAAAAAATGGCGGAGTAGGAGGGATTTGAACCCTCGCGCCGCGTTAACGACCTATACCCTTAGCAGGGGCACCTCTTCAGCCAACTTGAGTACTACTCCAAATTTTGATAAGCATCACATCTCATCGTCAACATCGTCGCTCAGAACGCTCGCGCATGTTTAATACGCCACGCCCTCTTCACTCCTTGCTTCCTCAATCTGTTCGCTTCTGAAAAGTTTTAACATTTCCAGTTTTATCATTGATTCTTTAACCATCTAATCAAAATGGTGCGACCAAGAGGACTTGAACCTCCACGGGATTGCTCCCACCAGCCCCTCAAGCTGGCGCGTCTACCGATTCCGCCATGATCGCAAAATCAACAATGAATATAATAACACATTCTTGACCCTAGTTCAATCCTTTCTGTAAGATTTAAGCAAAATATTATTCCAACCCTTCAAATGTTTGACCTTCCACATAAGGTTCGAAGCGATACCCTTCTTCGATGAGATAATCTAAAATCAATGGCAACGCTGTTACCGTGCGTCCATACTCGTGAAAAAGCAAAACAATTTCTGATTGATCTACTGTAAGATTCTGCATCCCTCGAATCACCTCATTGTAAATTTGACCAGCATTTTGTTTGGCCCAATCTTGTGAATCCACATGCCAGTCAATGCAGTACAAACCGGCTTTTTGAGTGGCATGAAAATGTGCTGGCTTAAAATGCCCTCTTTTACCATAAGGTGCTCGGCACAGATTAGTTCGATGTCCTGTCCTGTCTTCTACCTCATCTTTTAACTCAAACATTTCATCAACAAACATTTGAGGCGATAACGACTCCCAATACAAAGCTCTTTTATTATGCGTCATCGTATGTAAACCAATAAAATGCCCTTCGTCTAGGATTCGATTCAAAACCCGATCTGTTTCTGGATGATAGTCCATGCTTTGACCCAACACAAAAAAAATAGCTGGTACATCGTATTCATCTAGAATATCTAACAATGCTTCCGTATAAATGGTTGGCCCATCATCAAAGGTGAGGTAGACGACCTTTTCATCTTTGCTTTCCAAGATGAAATCTAAAACGTCCTGGTCACCTTCCATTGCCTGAGAAAGCTTAGTACCTTGAAAAAGGGTCCCCACTATCACTAATGCCAACACACCCATTTTAAGTTTTTTCATCAACCTTCCCCACTTTCAAATAAAAAATACTAACTAAAGGCATTTACCTTCACTTAGTATTTCCAAAATCAACGATTTTATCTTATTTTGTCGAATTTGCAACTAACGCAAGAACTTCATCAACGGTTCCCATGGTTAAAGCTTTATCTGCCATGACCGTCATTTCTGCTTTAGATAAGTTACCGATTTGCTTTCTAGCTGCAAGAATAGACGATGCTGACATGGAGAACTCATCCAGACCCATTCCAAGGAGTAATGGAATCGCCATCGTATCCCCACCCATTTCTCCACACATTCCGGTCCATTTTCCTTCTTTATGAGAGGCATCAATAACCATCTTGATTAAGCGTAGAATGCTTGGGTTGTATGGTTGATACAAATAAGCCACCTTTTCACTCATGCGATCAGCAGCCATGGAATACTGAATTAAATCGTTGGTTCCAATAGAGAAGAAGTCGACCTCCTTAGCAAATTGGTCAGCTAGCACGGCTGCCGATGGAATCTCAACCATCATTCCGATCTGGATGTCCTCATTTACCTCCACACCTTCTGCGACTAATTCTGCTTTTGCATCAAGTAGCGCTTGCTTCGCATCTCGGAATTCATCTAAAGTAGCCACCATTGGGAACATCACATACAGTTTCCCGTAAATGCTGGCACGTAATAGTGCACGCAGTTGCGTTCTAAATAGATCTTTCCGATCCAAACAAATACGTAGAGCGCGATATCCTAAAAACGGGTTCATTTCGTGTGGTAGCTGTAAATACGGCAACTCTTTGTCCCCACCAATGTCAAGGGTTCTGACAACAACTGGCTTGTCTTTCATTTCTTCCAGAACTGCTTTGTACGCTTCAAATTGCTCATCTTCTGTCGGAAGATCATTACGATCCATGTATAAGAACTCCGTACGATACAACCCAACACCTTCAGCACCATTAGCCGTTGCACCTTTTGCATCTTCTGGTGTTCCAATATTAGCGGCAAGTTCCACACGATGTCCATCGGTTGTCACCGTTGGTTCGTCTTTTAGCTTCTTTAATTCTTCTTTCATGGCTTTAAATTCAGAAATTTTAACTTCGTACTCGGCCATTTGTGTCTCAGTTGGGTTAGGTATAACCACACCTTCTAAACCATCTAAGATCACAAGTTCACCATCTGACACATCTTCTAAAATGGAGCCCATTCCAACAATGGCAGGAATTTCTAAACTACGAGCCATGATCGCTGAATGGGACGTGCGACCACCGATGTTTGTGGCGAAACCTTTAACGTAGTTTCGGTCAAGCTGTGCCGTGTCCGATGGGGTTAAATCTTCTGCTACGACAACCACTTCCTCGCTAATGGTACTTGGATCGTTCAACGCAACCCCAAGTAAATGTGATAACATACGTTTCTTAACGTCTTTAATGTCAGCGGCACGTTCACGGAAATATTCGTTGTCCATCGCTTCAAACATCGCTACAAACTGATTAGCTACTCCATCAAAAGCAAAGGCAGCGTTCACTAACTCAGACTCAATTTTCGACCTTGTTTGTCCAACCAGTTCAGGGTCTTGTACCATGTTGATGTGGGCATCAAATACCATCGCTTCTTCTTCACCTAGACTTGCTGCTGCTTTCACCTTAATGGCTTCTAAATCAATCACCGTTTTTTTGATGGCCTCCTCAAATCGTGCCATCTCAGCAACCACATCGGTTATTTTATCTGATTTAACTTCTAAGTTTGGCTCTTCTAACCTAAAAACTTTTGCAATTGCAATGCCATCTGATGCGGCAATTCCTTCCAACTTTTTCATGTTCTATAGCTCTCCTTATTCCATTTAGTTATCCCCCCACGCTACACCTTCTTAAAAGAATAAAAGCACTAGCAGCATCACGTTCCTGCCAGTACTTTTATTAACGATTAAGCTTTAGCTAAGTTTTGCTCTGCAAGAGTGGTTTCTAATGCCTCAAGTGCTTCTGCGGCATCGTCGCCTTCGGCAAGGATTGTGATTTCTGCTTGATGTGGTACACCTAGCGACATAACTCCCATAATTGACTTTAAATTCACAGATTTACCGTTATAGTTTAGTGTAATCTCAGCAGTAAATTTTCCTGCTGTGTTTACTAGTACCGTTGCAGGCCTAGCATGTAATCCCATTTCATCAACAATTGTAAATTTTTTCTCCATCTTAACGCCTCCTACATCTTACGTTATTTCACACTTTATTGTATCCTTTTTTGCAACAAAAATCAACCTTGGCAACCTTTTCATCATCAAAATTATTGCTTTTCAAAGCAAACTTCACTCCCATCATGATACAAACAAGTTCCTAAGGACGCATTGGTTGTCTCAAACCCTCTAAATTAGTCGAATTTTATGCTCTCATCAGAGCAGTTAAAACTACCCTTTGCGAAACAAATACTGAAACAAGTGACGGTTGTTATTGAAAGAAGGTTTAAAGCATTCAGGCTCTCCCTACAAATGCTCCAGTATAATATGCTCCACTTCTTTTAAACGATGAATTTGCTTAAAAACACCTGGATGAGAATATGGCTGTTCCATCCGTTCATCCGTTAAATGTATAACAGATAAACCAGCACCTAAAGCGGCTAATATACCGCTTTTTGAGTCTTCAACCACGAACACTTCTGTAGCTGAAAATTTCCCACGTTGTAGGGCTAAGTGATAAATATCGGGATCTGGCTTGAAGGCTTTGGCTTCATCACCAAAAACGGTAAAATCAAAAGCATCCACTAGATCAAAGCTAGACAGTATGTCTAATGCCCACATTTTAGATGTGGAAGTTGCAAGACCTACCTTTAACCCTTTTTCTTTGCAGAAAGACAAGAGCTCTTTAGCATGTTCATTTAGCGAGACCTTCCCTGCTGCTAATGCTTGATTAAAATAGTCGATACGCATCAAGCGAATCTCAGCAGAAAGGGATCGATCGTTTGTATAAGCGTCAATCAATACCAAAGTATCTTCCGAATTTTGCCCTGACCAACCTTCAATTTCAGCCAGATCAATGGGAATCCCCTTTTCCAAAAACGCTCTACGATACCCTTCTGTATAAATCCTTTCACTATCAACCAATGTTCCATCCATATCAAAAATGATCCCTTTTAGTTTTTGACTAGGCATAACTGCTAACCACCTCTACAATTTAATTTAAATACTGATTCGTGTTTAAAACCTGTCTATAAAAGCGCAGAGATTCCAGTAGCTCCTATATCATTTGCTATCGCTCATGAAGGAGCCTTGTGAAGTCAATCGTAATCGAATTTTTCAAATTCGAACTCATTGACTTTTCGTCCGTATAACATCTGCCACTTGCTCAGCATGATCAGCCATTGGGATTTGCAACTCTGTCCCAGATAAGTAAGCACCATTTGTTGCTACTTTTTTCAAAGCTTCCTGACTCGCTTGATCCACATCGACTAGTCTGAGTTTAAGGCGTGACGTTTCAGAATCAACCGATTCAATGTTATCAGCTCCACCAACCGCACGGATTAAGGTTTCAGCAAGAACATCTAAATCCCCCACTTCTTGCCCTACGCCTTGCATTCTCTTTGTTCTGAAATGGCCTGTTAACCTCTCTATCAGAATACTTGCTACGAGATAGATACCACCAAACATAGCCGCTTGCTCCAATGCGACATCTCTTCCAATAAAGTAGTAAACTGCTGTAAAAATCACGGCATTTATAAGGTGACGCATTGTTCTCTGATTCATCTTAATCACTCCATCTTCGTTATCTTATTTCAACGTTACAACCGTGGCACCCATACCACCTTCGGCTTCACCACCGAAGCGGAACTCAGCCACAAAGGATTTCCCTTTTAAATACTTCTGTACTCCGTTACGGATAGCCCCTGTTCCATGGCCATGAATAATGGTCACCACATCGTAGTTGGCTAGCATCACTTGATCAAAATACTGATCTAACATCAACATCGCTTCCTCGTAACGGACACCTCGCAAGTCTAACTTACCACGTGCCCTGGAATTCCCCTTAATTGACATGCTACCACCACGTACGTTATGCCGCTTCTTTGGTTTGCCTTGTGGTTTCACATACTGTAGGTCGTCTGGCTTAATGTTCATGGACATAGCCCCGATGGCCACATTCCATTCGCCATTTTTATTTTGTTTTAGCAGTTCCCCTTGGCGAGCCAATGACAGTACCATGACCTGATCCCCTACTTCAAGAGGTTTCGCATTGTTCGCTTTTTTCTTAAACTTTTCCTTGTGCTTAGCTTCTTGCTCATTTAAAGCAGATAGCTGAGCAGTTAATTCGTGATCTTTGATGTCCGAATTTTTCTTTGTTTCTCGAAGTTCCTTGACGATGCGTTCAGCCGTTTCCCTCGCTTCCTTAACAGCCTCTTCCCCTGCCAGTCGAGCTCGTTCCATTTCTCGCTCAGCTTTTTCTTCAAACTTAGCCAACTTCTCTTCGTAGTCTTTCTTTAAAGCAAGGGCGGTTTTATTTTGTGACTCTGTGCTCTGGAGCAAGTTGTCAAGTTCCAATCCTTTGTCTTCAATTTTTCTAATTAACTCACTGACTTCCGTTTGATTAGCAGCATTTCCTGCCTCTGCCCGCTCCAAAATCACGTCCATAAGCCCTAACTTCTTAGAAATCTCAAAGGCATTGGAGCGTCCTGGAACCCCTAGTAACAGTCTGTAAGTGGGCGACAACGTCTCCACATCAAATTCTACCGAAGCATTAACCACATCGTCTGCATCGTAAGCATAGGCTTTCAATTCTGAATAGTGAGACGTTGCAACGGTTAGCTTAGCTCTTGTTTTAACGTAATCCAAGATGGCCATCGCCAGCGATGCCCCCTCTTTCGGATCGGTTCCGGCACCAAGTTCGTCAAATAAGACAAGACTACTGGAAGTTAAGCGTTTCGTAATGTGAACAATGTTGGTCATGTGAGACGAAAACGTCGATAAACTTTGCTCAATGGATTGCTCATCACCAATATCAGCAAAAATGTGATCGAAAATAACCATTTCGCTACTGGCATGGGCTGGAACTAACAAGCCGCTTTGCATCATTAGGGATAGCAAACCCATCGTCTTTAGTGTCACCGTCTTACCACCAGTGTTAGGCCCTGTAATCACCATGGCACATGTGCCGGGATCCAAGACAATGTCATTGGCTACAACGAATGCTTTATCTATCAAAGGGTGTCGTGCCTTAATCAACTTCAAGCCATTGTTGATCACAATCCGAGGCATCACAGCATCTAGCTCGTAAGCGTAGTACCCCTTGGCAAACATAAAGTCAAGCTGAGCAAGCACGTCCCGATTGACATTTAAATCAACCGTGTGGCTGGCCACTTGCTGGGTCAAACCGCGTAAAATACGATGAATCTCCGCTTTTTCTTCTACCAGTAAAGCTTGTAATTTGTTAGAAAGTTCCACCACTTCAGCTGGTTCAATGTAAGTGGTATGTCTGGTTGACGATTGATCGTGTATCGTCCCTTTAAAGGTGTTCTTATGTTCCGCTTTAACCGGTAAAGTCAGACGACCATTTCGCAACGTAATCAAAGGTTCGGTTAATTTGTCTTTTTGATGATTCATTAACTCGCTAATTCGAGCACGAGCACTCCCCTCTGCTGCACGAATGCCACGACGAATCCCTGCCAGTTCAGGGCTAGCACCATCCACTACTTTTCCTGTTTCATCTATGCACTTATGAATCGCTTGTTGAAGTGGCTTAAGCGTCGCCACTTGACCCCATTGCTTGTCAAATAATGGCGTTTCAAGATCAGCCTCAATTAATCGATCTTTAAAGCCCTTTAAATCTGACACAACGGTTAGTAAATTTTTAACAGCGAGTAATTCCTCTGCTGTCAAAACCGAACCAATTTCAGCACGTTTCACCAAATCAGAAATGTCACTTGCTCCACCTAAAGGCGCCCGGTCAACTGCCCGAATAATCGTTAAAGCTTCATTGGACTCATTCAAACGATATTTAATTTGTTTTTCAATGGTTAAAACACGAAGTTCATCAACCAAACTCTGTCCCAATTCAGTCTGAGTCAATCCGCGTAACCTTTCTTTTACTTTATCGAATTCTAATACTTGCTCTGCGTTTAGCATAAAAACTTACCTCTATTTTCTATAACCCTTGCTTTTTGGAAAATTGTAAGTATAATTTTACCATACTATGTTCCCTTTGGGTAGACGAAGGTTGGGATGAAATGTGATGGAATTACCTGTTAATATCAAAGAGTTGAGTGCTGTTGGTAGCGATGAAGTAGGTGTAGGTGACTATCTGGGTCCTCTTGTGGTTGCCTCTGTGTATGTGGAAGACCACCAAATTGAAGCCCTTCAAGCGTTAGGAATTCGGGATTCCAAAGGGTTAACGGACGACCGCATTGGCTTCATGGCTGAAAAAATCAAAGACATGTTAACGTTTAAGCTGGTCATTTTTGAAAATAAATATTACAATGCCATGATCGATCAAGGTTTGAACGCCCATGTGGTAAAATCTTTTTTGCATAACAAAGCCATCGGAGAACTTATCTCTGATTTGCCTACTTATCCCGAATACATCATTGTCGACGAATTTGTGAGTAAGGAATGGCACTTTAAATATTTGAACAAGTTACCAAAGAAACAGGACGTCGTTAAAGACAACCTTTACTTTGTAAAAAAAGGTGAAACGGTCCACATAGCCGTCGCTGCTGCCTCCATTCTAGCCCGCTACGCTTTTATTAATTACATGAACGATTTAAGTCAGCAATACGACATGGAGATTTTAAAAGGCGCCAGCTCCAAAGTAGACGCATGCAGTAAAAAGTTTTTAGAAGCCCATGGTGAAGCTGCGTTTAAAAATTTATGTAAATGGCACTTTGCTAATACAAAGCGTGTGATTTCCTAGGAAATAATGTAAAAAGTTGTCCTCAATGAGGACAACTTTTCAGCTAGATCTTTACATCTTAGCAACAACAGATACCAAATTCTGATTTGCCCACTCTCCGGTTCCATCTTTTTTAATCCCTTCTTCGGTCAAGATAAAGGATCCACCGACACAAGAAATCATGTTAGCTGTCGTGTAGTCAAGGAAGTTATCAGCGTTGATTCCTCCCGTCGGCACAAACTTAACATCTGGGAATGGCCCAGATAAAGCCTTCATGGCCTTTAACCCACCGTATACATCTGCTGGGAAAAATTTCACCACATGAATGCCATAATCCGTTATTAAGCTTTGAATTTCTGATGGTGTTACCGCACCTGGGAAGACAGGAATGTCTTTTTCGATGCAGTATTCAATGACCTCAGGAACAATGCAAGGTGAGACAACGAAGGTGGCACCAGCTTCCACAGCATCTTGTGCTTGTTGTAGGGTACGAACCGTTCCAGCGCCTACCATGAGCTTCCCAGAAGCAGCTAAAATACGTATGGCTTCCGTTGCTAAATCCGAACGATAGGCCACTTCAATCACAGGAACGCCATTGTCCACTAAGATTTTTTCTGCGATGGGTAGAACCTCTAAATCTTTTGCCGTGTAGAGTGGCAAAAGTTTAATTTGAGTCATTTTGTCATAAAATTCATGCGACATGTTTGCTTGCATTTTCATTATCAATCGCCTCTTTAAGTTTTACTTCTTCATTTTCGTAATCGATTCGTGAAGGCCTTGCATGTAAGCCAACCCTAATGCACGGTCATATAACCCATAACCTGGAATGGCTTTTTCGTCCCAAATCATGCGACCATGATCTGGACGAATGATGCCATCGAAACCAACGTCAATCAAGGCTTCCATAATAGCATGCATATCCAAAGATCCTTCCGGCGTGTAATGGGCCACTTCCTTAAATTTGCGATAACCTAAGTACTCAACGTTACGGAAATGAACAAAGTTAATACGTGAGCCGATGGCACGCACAAATTCAACCATGTTGTTGTCCGGGTCGCCACCAAAAGCACCCGTACAAAGAGTAATCCCGTTATACGGCGAATCAACCGCTTGTAAAATACGATGTACATCGTCTAGATTACGGGTAATTTTTGGTAAACCAAAGTTTTCCCATGGTGGATCATCGGGATGGATGCCCAGTTTAACATCTACCTCTTCACAAACAGGAATTACCTGCTCTAAGAAGTACTTTAAGTTCTCAAACAAATCGTCTTCGTTAACGTCTGCGTACAATTCCATTAAACGATCAATTTTCTGCAAACGATCCTCTTCCCAACCAGAAAGTTGGAATCCGTTAGACTGACCTTTAATTAATTTATACATATCCCGTGGATTCATGGATTGTAGCACAGCATCGTCGTAGAGTAACGACAAAGATCCATCTTCGTTTTCAAAGTTCAAATCCGTCTTGGTCCAGCCAAATACTGGTTTGAAACTATAGCAAACCATATGAATCCCACAAGAGGCAATGTTTCTTAAGGTTTGCTTATAGTTGTTAATGTATAAATCTCGCTCATTTGTTGCTGCTTTGATGGCATCGTGGACCGCGACGGACTCGATTCCGTATAATTCCATCCCGACCTCCGTGAAGGACTTCTTTAATTCCATGATTTCATCGATTTCCCACACTTCACCTGGAAGCTTACCAAGCAAGGTCCCAACGCACCCTTTAACACCAGGGATCTGCTTCACATGCTTCACAGGAATTGTATCTTTGTTACCATAGTGGCGAAAAGACCATTTCATATTTCACTTCACTCCTTTTCGTTTTATTTATCAAATACTTCTGGATTAACTAAAACATCCGGGATTTCGTTGTTAAGGAGTTTTACCACATCACTTACAACCTTATCGCCCATGCCATATAAACATTCTTGCGTATAGGCTGAAGTGTGTGGCGTAATCAGCACATTATCGTATTTGAGCAGGCGATGGGTCCCATCGATTGGTTCATTCTCAACAACGTCCATCGACACACCAGCTAATTTACCGGAATCGAGTGCCCGAACCAACGCATCTTCATCAAACAATTCGCCGCGAGCTGTGTTCGTGATGTAAACACCGTCTTTCATTAGAGCAAACTCTCGATCAGAAATCATGTATTTGCTTTCTGGGGTTACCTTAGCATTTAAAGAAATCACATCTGAGGTCTCTAATAACTCGTCTAATTCTACTCTTTCAGCCCCAAAAGAGGCCAAATGCTCATCGCTTACGTAAGGGTCAAAAACCAATAGGCGAACGTTAAAGCCACCTTTTAGAATTTCACCAACCCGAGAACCAATGTTTCCAAAACCGATCACACCTGCTGTTTTGTCACGGAGCTGAATCCCTAAAAAGGTGTTTCGCTTTGCCCAATTGCTTGATTTAGTTGCCGCCTCGGCTGGAATAACTTGACGCACTTGTGCCATTAAGATCGCTACAGCATTTTCTGCAACGGCGTCGTTTTCAACTTCTGGATGAACAATAGTAACGGGCACGCCATGCTCGGTGGCTGCGGCCATATCAATGTTATTGTAACCAATGCCATGACGGCTAATTAACTTTAAATTCTTCTTTAACTCAAAAAATTCACGTGTGAAAAATGGCGTGACACTAGAGATGATGATCGCGTGTTCAGCTAGTAATTCAGCTAGTTCAGTTGCTGGTATTCTCGTTGGAACGTCGAAACGCTCAATCGTTCCAAATTTCTCTAATTGTGAGATGTGCTCCGGAAAATTTTTTCCAAAGCTACTTGAGTTGATAATGGCTATTTTCATGCTTTCACCCTCTTTACTAAATTTAATATTAAATCTACTGTTTAACAAAAGACCTGATAAATTCCGAAGCAAGACGGATGTTGGTCATCATCTGATCTGCTCCCCCTTTGTCCAAGTTTCTCGAAACAACAATTTCATTGTCAGACTGTCGCATGCCACGACTTAAAAGGATGGTTTTTTTAAACAACTTACGTTGCTTGGCCTGAGGATCCTCTAAACTTAAAATCGGTCCTACCGTTTCATAAACGTCACGACTCGCTTTTCGAGTGCGTGTCATCAGGTCAGAGCAAGTAGCGATTTGCGGTTCACCTGGGCCTCCGACCCCATCAAGCATCACATAGGTCTTTGATTGGTTTTTGTCATTAATTTGGGCCGGAATTAACTTCGCTCCAAAGTGATTGATACACCCTGAATCTGTTAAAACAAAGGCGACCTTATCTTTAAGGTTTTCATCTAGCTGTGTAGCTGCATCAATAATAGCTAGGACACTTGACGTATTCTGAATCGTATTGCGACGGCGGCCAATACCATGTCGAAAATTAATTAGCAATCCAAACAAAAAAAGTGAGAACAAAAGCGAGAGAATGCTTGCCATAGAACCTAACCCCTGATTCCAACTTGGCAAACCAACATAAAGAATGAAATAAACACCTAAAATCATGGTAATTGCTAATGGAAGTGCATCGAAAATCAAGGCAAATACCTTTTTAGGTGCCTTTTCTAAAACTTTATAGGTAGATTTACCAATGGTTGGCGTGTCATAATAGGTGGTAACAATCGTATCTGCCTCTTTGACATTTCCTACGTAAAGATTCCGAACCTTAAACTGCCTTGCTTTTACCGTCTTCACTACCGTCGCATACCCCAGCGCTTCAAACTCTTTAGATAAGGCTACTAAAAATCGGGTCTTTTCTCTTACATGGAAACGTCGATGCATAATAAAGCCGTAACGAATGAATAAATCTTCTAAATGACTCTTCCTTCTCTCTTCCAATTTCTTCACCTACTTCAATCTATCGCTAACTCCTTGACCCGTGATTAAATAACGCCTTTTGCTTTAAGCACTCGAAGCACATTATCCACGGCCATATGGCTCATTGTATTAACCGCATCGACGGTAGAGGCCGCACAATGAGAACCTATAACTACGTTATCAAGTTCTAAGAGCTTAGATTCATGAGCAGGTTCTTGCTCAAAAACATCGAGTCCTGCCCCATAGATTTGTTTATTTTTTAGCGCACGATATAAGTCTTCTTCATCGATAATGCCACCCCTAGCCGTGTTAACGATGATGAGGTTTTCCTTTGACAAAGCTAACATCTTTTCATCAATCACATGTTCGGTCGATGGAAGCAAAGGCATATGAATACTAACAAAATCACATTCTTTCATGATTTCTTCAATGGATGATTTTTTGATGTTATAGGATCTCATCATCTTTTCGTCGTAAGTCACATCGTAGCCATAAATTTCCATGGCAAATCCAGTTGCTCGATGTGCGACCCCTTGCCCAATCGCGCCAAGTCCGAGAATTCCGATTTTCTTTCCATAAACGTCCACCGCTACTTTTTTAGACCAATCTCCACTGACGCACCCATTATGAATTTCAGTCACCCGGCGGGCAACAGATAAGATTAAAGCAAACGTATAATCAGCAACAGCTGCACAATTGGCATTCTTAGTAACGGTCACATCAATGTCGCGCTTCCCAGCGGCATCCATGTCAATGTTATCCGTTCCTACACCGTATTTGGAAATAACGGATAAACGGTTAGTAGATGCGATGACTTCATCGCACATAGGATCCACACCGAGAATTACCGCGTCTACGTCCTCAAGATGTGTCATCATCTGCTCTTTGGTTAAAATGTCCCCTATGGGATTGTCAACGATCTCTAAACCAGCTTCACGCAAGCGTTCATAAGGCTCTCTGCAATGTTTTGCAAACGAGCGTGGTGTTATAAGTATTTTAGGCATTTTACGTCTCCCTTGCTGGTATGATTAAAAGTCATCTTCTTCCTCTTCATCTGAAGATAAAGTTGCTCTCCCGATCCCTTTTTCCGCCTCTTCTAGCATCGAATGAATGGCTGTTTCTAAGTCTGATCCAAGCATTTGATGGTTAATCCCGTCCATTACCATTGGTAAATTTACACCTGAAAATACCTCAATCTGACGTTGTGGATCCTTTGCTTGGATAAAAAGGCTTCGATTAAATGGTGTTCCACCATTTAAATCCGTTAGAATCAAAACGCCTTGTCCTTTGTCAACACGGTTAACCAATTGCTCAATTTTATCCTGAAAGTCTTCAGCATTATCCTCTGGTTGGAGGCCAATGCTTTCAACGTTTTCTCTTTCTCCAAAAAACATTTCTACGGCATGGTGAATTCCTTTTGCTAAGTCACCGTGCGTTGCGATTACAATACCAATCATTTTTTTGCCTCCTCTTCCTAGCTTACCTCTTAGAAATCAAAAACCTCTCCTTTCCATTTTGTTAAAACGTCATATGAAAACGAGAGGTTTTTTTGGGATACTACTTCATTTTTTTCAGAATTTCATCAAAGTTTGTTCGTGTTGAAGACGGAACCGTTTGAGCATAAATATCCGCTACATTGTGATGGTCGCGAATATCCACTAGCTGCTGCATATCCGCCTCTGTTAGGTGAACAGACTTACTTACTAAAGTGGCTGTTTTCTCTGTGTTTTGAGGAATACCACCCAAGTTTAGCTCTGTAACTGGAATACCATGTGCAATTAGTTCATGCATGGTACTCACAGTGGCAGTTAGCAAAATGCAATTGTAATCTTTAAACTGATTATTTGTCCAATGTTCCTTTGCTTTCGCTTTAGAAAATATAACAACTTTAATGCCTATGCGCTTACCAGATGCTTTAAAAACACCCTTCATCATCTCATTTTCAACCACAGTATCATCAATGATGAAGACCGAATCTACACCTGGTCGTTTAACCAAGTTAGTTGCTACTTGACCATGTAATAATCGTGAATCGACACGTGCCAAATTAATAACGCCCATTTTTTTACCTCCTAAAATAAAACCTTTGTTTTTTGCTACTCATTGTTGATGCCTATAAAATGCCGACTAAAGCTAGAAGTCCTAAAGCTAAAGCTAAGAATCCCATCGCAGTCGTTACCTTCATTCCTTTTTTATTAAAGTAGAAGTAAAGTCCCAAAATCAAAGCGAGTGGAAGGAATCCAGGTAATACACGATCTAGTGTTTCTTGTAAAGAGAAGTAGTTTTCATTTCCTAAATCAACAACCAAGCTTGAACTTACACGGACAAAGTTGCCACCTAGAATTCCCATCATAAATAAACCTAAAATCGATAATAATTCGATGGCACTTGTCATCATTGGTCCAGAAACAACAGAAGCCGCTTTATCTCCCATTTCAAATCCAAGTTTCGTGAACCAGAATCCGACGGTAAACTGATAGCCAGCAAAAAGAAGGAATGGCCCTAATGCACCGATTGGATTTCCTTCCATAGTGAAAGGTAAGAAAATTGAAATCAATATAAACTGAATGGTTCCAGAATCAATGGCATCTCCAACGCCAGCTAAAGCTCCCATCAATCCAGCTTTCGAGTTATAAATCAAATCATCGGTCATGGTAATTTCTTCACCATTCACTTCTTGACGTGCGCGTTCTTTTTCCATAGAAGCCATTAACCCGATAATGATTCCACCAAAGCTTAATTGTGTATTGAAAAAGAGTAACTGACGCTTTAAGGCATCGCGCAATTGATCGTCATCTTTATAAAGCTTACGCAAAATAGGAGCTAGTGCCCACGTTAAAGCAGGAGCTAAAAAACGTTCAACCGATTGTGGAATTGTATTACAAAACCACCAGCGGATCCAAGCGATATAGACGTCTCTTTTTGTTATTTCTTCCGGTTGATTTTGAATCATTTGATTATCTAAAATTTTTGTCTGTTCCATGTTTTTTGTCCTCCTTTATTAAAAGTCTTCGTCATCACCAGCTTCAACTTCAACAGATGAGGTTGTTGCTAATGTTTGTTGTCCGCCGTTTCCTTTACCCATAACAAAGATGGCAGCGAGTAACGTTCCAAGGATTGCCCATGTTACCATGGTGATTCCTAAATCGCGGAAAACAACACTTAGGAAGTAAGCTAATAAGAAGAAGACAAGGTATTGCTTTTTACCAATAACGTAAATCGTTACGGCAATACCAATGGCAGGAAGTCCACGTGAAATCACTTCTAAAACGTGAATAGCAGGTGTTCCTTCTAACGCCTCGATACCAGCAGTAATCATCGGTACTCCGACATACAAAGCGGCAAAGATAACTGGAACGTGTAAGATCCAAGCGACAATGACTGGCGTGATGTTGGCATGGAACATTAACTTTGTAAAGTTTAAGTTTTCAGCAGCAGCATCGGTCATATGAACAACAAACGTATTGATAACGAAACGAATCTGTTGTAAATAAGAACCTAAAATTCCAATTGGTAAGGCAATCGCAAAGGCAGCGGCAGGGTCTAGGTTAGCACCTAAAGCGGCTGGTACTGCAATGGCAGTCGCGATTGAAGGTTCACTTGGCATGGAGCCACCTGGTGCGAACGTTCCCATGTAAATAATTTGTAACCCTGCTGTAATAACAAGTGCTTGTGTTACATCCCCCATAATAATCCCACAAACGAGTCCTGTCATTAATGGGGAAAAGCGAAGTGTAACCGTTGCTCCTCCAAAGAAAACACGTGATTGTACAAGCCACACCCATGTAGCAATTAAGAATGCTTGAACGATGGTTATTTCCATTTTCATTCTCCTTTTCTAAAAAAATTTCTTACTTCAACTGACCAATAAAGCAAATAATAGTCCTGCATTCATTTAAATGGTTCATGCTTACCAATTTGCTCGATTGACTACCCATGTGATATAATGAGCATGAAGCAAGCGTGCTAAAAGATTCTCTCTCTTAGTTAAACAAACCAACTTCCCCTCTCTTTAATTGACGATCATTTATGGAACTAAAGGTTCATTCCTACTAATTCTTCTCTCTTATCACTACCTTAAGTGGAAACATTTTCATTTCAGCTGATAAAACTTATTTTAGCATACGATGGAGATAAATGAAAGATATTTTCGTCTTTTTATGAAAAAAATTTCTTTCACATCTGTAAAAATTTAAAAATTATTTTCAACAAAGGGAGGCTTATATGAACCAAATTCAAAATTTAATTCAAGAAAATTACCAAAATTTCTCACCTAAACTAAGCAAAATAGCTGATTATATCATTGAAAATCCTAACATTGTGATCAATAGTTCCATCACCGAACTTTCGGCACTATCAGGATGTTCTGAAACCACCATTTTCCGACTATGTAAAGCACTGAACTTGAAAGGGTTCCAAGATTTGAAGATCACAGTGGCTCAAGACTCCGTCAAAGAGCCTGTTCAAAACATTCACGAAGAAATCCAAGAAAACGACAGTGCCTCGACTTTATTGAATAAAATATTTACATCCCACATAACCGGTCTTCAAGAGGCACTAAATGTCATCCCGGAAAATGAACTCAATCAAGCCATCGATTTACTCTCGTCTGCCTCACGGATTGACTTTTTTGGTAATGGCGGTTCAGCGGCTGTTGCCATGGATGCTTACCTCCGCTTCATGCGTACGGGTATTCCTTGTACCTACCAACCCGACACACATTTTCAATTAATCAGCCTCAGTGTCTCCAAGCCAGAATCAGCCGTCCTCGTTGCCATCTCTCATTCCGGGAGCAATAAAACGTTATTGGAAGGCGTCAAAATTGCTAAAGAACGAGGAATGAAAGTGTTAGCCATTACAAGCTACTTGCGTTCTCCCATTAGTCAACTGGCAGATCTAACCCTTTATACACCTACCAATGAGATTAAAGTTCGATCTGAAGCAACCTCTTCAAGGTTAACTCAAATAGCGTTTCTCGATGCCTTATACGTCGCTGTTTCATTAAAACATCAAGAAGCTACCTTAAAAAATATCCGTGCTATGCGTAAAGCTATCTCCACACAACGTATCTAATAGAGAATCAGACTTTTTCATTTTCCTCGCGCATCTTCTCTAAAAATATGGTATACTAATAAAGCAATCCTTTTTAATGAGGGTCGATCTACATGATACAGGAGGTGTCTTTTGTGAAAAAGAAGCCATGTATCAATACTGACGTTCCCGTTCACAGTTACAAACACGATGGCAACATCCACCGCGTTTGGAAAAAAGTACGCGTTATGGATGTGTCAGACGACGGCATTATAACCGCAAGCAACAAAACCCTTGTCGTGGAATCCGACGGACGTATTTGGAAAACAACAGAACCTGCTATTTCTTATTTCTTTCATGATCTTTGGTTCAATGTCATCGCCATCATAAGAAAAGATGGCGTTCATTTTTATTGTAACATTGCTTCCCCCGTCGTCTACGATGAAAATGCCTTAAAATACATTGATTACGATCTCGATCTAAAAGTTTTCCCCAACTATCATTACAAAATTCTTGACGAGTACGAATTCAAGAAGCATAAATATGAGATGGGATACTCTGAAGATATTCAAAAAATTGTGCGTGCACAAATGGCAGATTTAATTCAAATGGTTCATAAAAAAGAGGGCCCTTTCAAGCCTGGGTTTGCTAAGTATTGGTACGATCTATACCTAAATTCAAATAAGCACTACTAACGTTCAAAGTTAGTGGTGCTTATTTTACTCCTCACCCGCTTCTGGGTACTCGCATAAGCTAATGAGTAAAGATAATTTTGCGAGGTGAAATTTGTGGATAGAATGTTTTATCAAAACGAGACAGACCATCTAAGCTTTGTTTATCAAAATCCTACTTATGTAGGTAATCCTTACCCTAATTATGAGCCAACGCGCCACCATCATGGGACAACTGAAAAAGATCTACCTTTAGCTACCATTTATGTCCGACCACAAGTATACAAAGGGGTGAGTGCACCAAGTGACGCACTAAAACAAGGTACTGCCTTTTCTGAGTTGTATCGACCTTTTGTTAAAAGGAGGCAACCTTAATGACGAAACAGCAACGATTAGAAGAACTTAGTGCTATTAGCTTAGTTGCCCACGACATTCATTTATTTTTAGATGTCAATCCAGGACATCAGCAAGCGATGTCTGATTTTGAACACTACACCTCAGAATATCGAAAGCTTGTTCAGGCATACGAAAAAGACTTTGGTCCATTAACCATCGCATCTAATGTAGATCATGTCACAACACGATGGGTCAAAGAGCCTTGGCCTTGGAAAAACGAAGGAGGTCTGTAAGCATGTGGATTTATGAAAAAAGATTACAATTTCCTGTTAACGTTAAAAAACGTGATTTAAAAATGGCAAAGCTGATCTTTGATACCCTAGGTGGTGCAAGTGGTGAGTTATCGGCTTCCATGGAGTACCTACAACAGCGCTATACCATGCCGACCAATGAGTCCATTGCTCTACTAACCGATATTGGTACCGAGGAGCTGGGTCACCTTGAGATGTTAAGTAGTTTAGTCTTCCAACTAACAAATGGTGCCACCACAGAAGAATTAATCGCCGCTGGCTTTGAAGAAAAATTTGTAGCAACAGGTGGCGGGATTGCTTTAATCAATCCGGAAGGCGTGCCATGGACCGCTAGTTACATTGCTGTTACAGGTGATCCAATTGCGGATCTAGTTAGTAATTTAGCTGCGGAAGAACGTGCACGTGCTGGGTATGACACCTTACTTAGATTCGCAACCGATGAAGAGGTTATCAAAGTGCTGAGCTTCCTCAGAGAACGTGAAGTCGTTCATTTCCAACGCTTTGGTGAAATGTTGAATCAACTTAGAGAATTAGGATATTAAAAAACCAAGGGAGGTCTGATTTGGAAATTCAGCTTCCTTTGGTTTTCTAATTCTATGCAGCTTAACAATCGAGTACTATCCAAAGATGTTTTACCTAATTAAATTTGTTCATAGTTTTATAAATCAACTGCTTCAATCTTATTATGAAAAGTCCCTAAAATAAAAACTTTATGGTCTCCAAGAAGGGTTTTTTTGTTGCGGCGGAGACATTAGCCACCACTTTATTATTGTATTCATAAGCTTCACTCCTTTTAAACAAATTTCTTAGAAATAGTCCTCGTTTGATCAAGCAAGCATAACTTGCTGCCCGCCCGTGCTAGTTCTACTCACTTGGAATGAACCAACTCCCAACCTCATACCATATCCTTTACATTTTTACAAATTATCAGAATTAGTTTCGTCTAATTCTAATGTTGGTATGTCTTGACTTAGTACATCATCCATGGCAGATGGCAGATCATTTAAACCATTTAGGTTCTCTGTTTCGTATAATACTTCTGGACTACCATCGTAATCATTTTCTTTGATACCCCAAGCTTTCCAAGCTACAGCAATAGCAACAATTGAACCGAAGCCGATGTCACGCAACATCTCACCGTGTACGGTATCATCAAAAAGTGAACCAAAGTCAGAAAAAAGGCCGAAAAAACCATCTCCTAATAGTTGACTAACCAGAGACATGGCAATCGATAAATTTCTTGCAAAGCCCCATCGATAAACATGAATAACATAGCCGCCCCAAACGCCTAGTATAACACCTAGAATAGCTAAACCGACAACGGTTATTTGTCTCGTACTCCCTTGACGACCTTTCCCAAAAGAATAGCCAAATGAAATAGCCGCTCCTATAATAGCTCCAACAATCCAACCCATTCTACGATCAAAAAAGCCACCCATAATAAGCTGAACAATGATCCCAACCAACATTCCAACAACAGCAAAAATAATGCCTTTCGTTACGTCTGTGTTCTGCTCTTCGAAATCCATCCCGTAATTTGTTTGTTCGTTTGCATTACGTATACGCATTTAACAGACCTCCTTCTTTTTCAACGTTGTCTATAATATAACACATCTAGATAAAAATCGCCATTCCCTTCGTTGACAATCTTTTCAGAAAATGGTTCTATCTAGCGATAGGTACCCATACACTATGTCGAGTGCCACTATTGATGCGGTCAATTCTTATGCACTTTAATTAAAAAATGTCATAAGCTTGCGAAGGTTTAGCATAGGTTG
>Ga0131853_10001915_pt1 | contig 37175 bp, 34 predicted proteins | sample TergutLab28metaG_FD_92764 | JGI IMG/M metagenome (GOLD analysis project Ga0131853, IMG submission 92764) | Labiotermes labralis P1 segment gut microbial communities from Petit-Saut dam, French Guiana - Lab288 P1 (version 2) (version 2) | ecosystem: Host-associated > Arthropoda: Insects >... | reverse complement strand
TCGTTTTTGTTAAAAACGTACTCGTAAGTTATTTCACCTTCCGAGTCGATAAAATCAAAATCGCCAAACACTATCTCGTTTTCTGCCAATGGTTGAATTTCTTTCAACTGTTCTTCAATTATATTTGGATATAAAACATCATCAGCATCTAAAAACTTCACGAATTCGCCTTCTGCCTCGTTCAAACCTCTGTTTCGAGCAACGCAAGCACCGGAGTTTTTTTGAGTTAAAATTTTCACTCGCTCGTCTGCTACATAAGCCTGAATAACCGAAAGCGAATTATCTGTTGAACCATCGTTAATCAAAATCAGTTCAATATTCTGATACGTCTGATTTAATACAGATTCAACTGCCTGACGAACATAATTTTCTGCATTGTAAACAGGCATTACAACTGATATTGTCGGATTATTCTTAGTCATAGTTCTGAAAATATTCCCTTTCTTGGTATCGTAAGTGGATTGGAAGAAATTCTAAATCCTCCTCCCCACGCACCTGTTGCTGTACGAAATCCTATTTTTTCAACACAAGAAACAACTTCTTTGTTATAATCGCCGTATGGATACGAAAAATGAACGATGTCTTTTTTTGTAACTTTTTCTAAGTATAATTTGTTTTCAAAAATCTCATCATAACATTCTGATTCAGACAGCTTTGAAAGATGAAAGTGAGATTTTGTGTGCGCACCTATTGTACAAAGCGGCTCAAGAGAAAGTTCATAGATTTGTTGCTCCGTCAGTAAATCCTCTTTGCTCGACATAGAATAATCCGTTGATATGTACAATGCAAACGGACAATTATATCGTTTAAAAATCGGACAGGCTTCTTCAAAATTATCAATATAACCATCGTCTAATGTAAAACAAACCACTTTTTCTTTCGGTTTTATTTTTTTTGTAACAATTTGCTCTACTTCGTCAAGCGTTACAAACCTGTATCCTTTTGATTGATATTCCTTAATCAAAGATTCCAAATAATCGGGAGTTATTGAATATTTCAACTTTTCTTTGGGTATTTTTTCTCTATGCTGAGTTACGCTGTGCAGCATCAAGATTTCTCCAATTATCGGGTCGAAAAGTGCGTTTTTGATTTTTTTGATTAACTTTTTCATATAAACATATCTCCATCGCCGCCTTGTATGTATCCGTTTTCAACATCAATTTCCAAAAACTGCTTTGGAAATGACAGTCTGAATTTGGAATTTAATACGCGGACGGGTTTTAATTGTTGTCTTAAAAAATCTGCCAAAACAGAATCCGTAGTGGTAAAAATTTGCGGTTTTAACACATTAATGTGTTCTGCTATTGTTGCATACACATATTCACGATAAGTTTCCTTGAAATAACGTTGAAGCAAAGTTAAATTGCCATCTCTATTTTTTAATATCAAAAAACCGACTAATTCTTGTTTCAAATAAATTTTTACCGCATACAAAGCGTTTGTTTCATAAGAATACGAAAAATAATATTTCCGATTTGTTTTGTTTTGCAAAGGAGTTTCTATTGTAAATGGATGTTGTAATATCCAATTCAACATATCTTGCGAGCGGACGAACATATCGCCTGCGCTGTGTTCCGTGATAAAACGATAAGTTTCATCATCAATAGATTTAACGTATTCGAGTTCAACATCATTCAATAACCGGATTTTGTCCGAATGTCTTTTGAATATGCATCTATCTATTTGATTTGCAATGCTTTTCAACGAAAGATACCTGCCTTTGTGTTCATTCCACCGCGACACGTACAACTGATACTTATCATAAAACAACTCATCGTATCCTTGTTTTGCCATAATACGCGCAGTTGCAGGAACGTGGTTAATTATCATATACAAGCCTTTGGCGTATTTCATTATTTCGGCATTCAAAATATCGCCGTATCCTCTGCCTCTGTATTGCGAATTGATAAACAAAGTTATTCCCCAAGAAATGTAAATATCCGGCTTTTGCAACAGTTCGGGTAAAATGCCCATATATCCAATTATTGAGCCGTCTTGAGCTTTTGCTGCTACTAACACAACAGTATCTTCCGTTATACAAGGATTATGTACGAAAGAAATTTGCCTGATTTTCGGCATTAACTCGTGAGGCATATCGCCTTCTAATAACGATTGCTTCAATTTTGAAATTGTATATGGAATTATATGTACTTTTTCTCCGGACATATTTTTATTTAAAATCTTTTCCTACCAATTTTATCTCTACTCTATCGTCTTTATCTACAATAGCATAATCGGCAATAATGTTCGTTTCTTTTATCAATGTCCAAATAACATAAATGGCATCTTTGTAACATTGAAAATATCTTTCCGAATCTTGTGTAAGCACTAATGAACTTGCTGCTTTCCGGATTATTTTATTTATTGGTTCTAATTGTTTTTCAAGTTTTTGCTGTTTATATACAACACATAAAACGGCTTTATCCGTATTATTTTGCAACAACTCTATCAATTCTGTTGCAAACCTTCCTTTCTGCATCCAATCGCCTGTTTGGAAGAAATTATAATTCAACGCTGGCAATCTGTAAGCCAATCTGTCTTCAAAAGTATATAATTTTCCCCAATTTTCATCGTTTCTAACAGGATTTTTTATATTCACTTGAAAATGAATGTTCATTTTTTCCCACCATTTGTCCGGAAAAAAATTCTTTTTCGCACGCGAAGCATCTGCGTGCCACTGGTGAAAAACAGGATATTTTTCATTGTCAATCCATTGTATTTCAACTCCTAATTGGTTTATGCGCTCAAACAAATCTCTATCCTCTACTCCCCAAAAGCAATAATATTCATCGTAAGCGTTTATTGATTCCAAGATTGATTTTTTAACAATGTGCACTCCTCCTTTTCCTGTTTCGGTCGATACGGTAAAAGATTGCGGATGTATTTCATTCAGTTGTTCCCAACGGTCGAACTTTTCGTCAAGCAAATATACTTTACTATACACTTGCGTCTTTTCATTAACCTTGCTCGCCAATTCACCCAAAACAAAAGGCGTGTATATTAAATCTATATCTCCAAACAAAACATAGTTGCCTTTGGCATATCTTACGCCTGTATTCAACGCGTGCGAACGATTCCAAGGCATTCCTTGTGTGTGATTGTAGATGTAGTTTACAAACGAATAGTTTTTTGTCAATTTTTCTATTTCGGTTTTGTAACTTTCATCGCTCCCGTAATCAACAAACACCACTTCAAAATCTTGAAAAGACTGCACACTCAACGAGTCAAGACAACGTTTAACACGCTCTAAATCTCTATTTCGATAACCGAATATGATTGAAATTAAAGGTTTCATACACCTTATCTCTTTCTGCAATTTTTTGTTATTTTTTTTGTTATTTTTTTGATTCTTTTCAAAATATAAAAATCTTTATCAACATAGACATATAAAAACGACCGAAACAAATATCCTAACGATTTTAAAAAATTTCGCTTAATGAAATTGTGTTCAAATAACAGCAAATTATACAAAAGTCGTTCCCGTTTTATTTCCCAAAAACTAAGATTGGAAATGTTGATTTTATTTTTTTTCCTTCGCCTGTACGCCGCTTCTTGAGCGAGAAGCAAATAATGCGCATTGATTATTTTTTTCGTGTCGTTCCAAGAAATATTATTATCGTGTTTTCGGTAATAATACAACGGTTTGTCGAGAAAAAAGACCGGAGCAACTTCTTCCATTTTCAAGTACAAATCCATATCTTCCGCAACAACATAGTGAGGATTTGTTCCTTCTGTTTTATCATAAAAAAATTTGTTAAAAACAACAAAGTGAGAAATATGTCCTCCGGTTGAAGTCAGGTTTGACTGGCCAACAGGTATTTTTCCAGCCCAATTAGAGGTTGACTGTACTTCCAATTTACTGTTGCAAAGATAGTGCGTACTATAAACAATACTGTATTTTTTGTCATTTTTCAAATGAATAGCCATTAATTCTTCTACAGCCGTTGGTTCAATCGTGTCTTCGGGGTCAAGAAAAGCAAAAAACTCGCCTTTTGACGCATCTATACACTTCCGCTTGTTGCGTCCGCAACCGTAATTTGAATAATTAAGATATAGATTGATATTCGCTTGCGGATTTTCGGCGATATATTTTTTAATAATTTCTACTGAATTATCCGTTGAGGTATCATCTACTATTACTATCTCTATGTTCGGATAGGTTTGAGATAAAGCAGCATCCAACGTCTCGACAATAAATTCGCCATTGTTGTAATTGGCTATAAGGATTGAAAATAATGGTTCTTTCATAACTCAAAGTAAAACATTTTACAACCAAGAACTTGCTTTTTTTACATTTTGTGAACGACTAACATCAATGTTTTTTTTCATTTTCAACAAATAATCTAATATCGAATGATAATATATACATTCTTTTTTATCAAATTTTAAGCAAAACTTTAATATTTTCCTTCGATAAAAAAATGTTAGTTTTCTCGCATTGAATGGTTGATTGATATTTGTCCATCTTACTAACAGGCGTTTATATACTGACTGCTTATTTTCATTGGGAATTTCGTTTCTGTTTTCAGTATCGTGAACAATTCTTAAATTCGGACAGATTCCAACTTTTAGTCCGTGATAATGAACTCTATCTATATAATTATCATCTTCGCCATAATGAAAAAAAATCGGGTCAAAACCTCCTACTTTTTTCACTATGTCAATAGGCAACAGCCAAGCGGCTGCATTGATAAATTTTATATCATAAACATCTTTCAAACACTTAAAGTACAAATCACTAATGAAATCTATTGAAATATTTTTTAAGTCCGTTACATAATCAACAACATCTCTTTCGATTTTGTTCTTTGCTACATTTATATGCATTGGAGACAAAATACCATAGTCGGAATTCTGTTGGTGGATTTCAACTAAGTTCGATATAACATTAGATTCAATACACGTGTCTTGATTTAACAAAAAAACATAGTCTGCATCTTGCTCCAAAACATATTTTAATCCGATATTATTTGCACCGCCAAAGCCTAAATTTTTATTCGACTCTATTAACGTAAATTCCGGATAATTTTTTTTGACAAATTCAACCGTATCATCAGTCGAAGCATTATCAACAATTACCACATTCAAAGAATATTTCGATTGCTTCAAACTATCAAAACAGCTTTTATACCATTGCTTCCCGTTATAAGTTACTATGATTGTAAATACTTTCATTTTTTCGTCTTTTATTTTCTAACGGCAAAATATAAGTTAAATTTGCCACGCTGCAAAAGCATCTTCAATATGCTCAACATCGAATTTTCCATCAGATGTTTTCAAAATACTTATAATATCAAATCGAGTTTCAAGTTTTGAATCGTACATTTCAATGTAGTGATGAGTTGCATCGATTGTACGTTTCACTTTTCCCTTACCAACAAACTCTTCCGGATTTCCGAAAAAATTACTCGAACGTGCTTTTACCTCAACCACTGCCAACATATTATCTTTTTCGGCAACAATATCAAGTTCATATTTTCCTGACTTCCAGTTTGTGTGACGTATTTCATAGCCTTTGGACAACAAAAAATCCTCTGCTGTTTTTTCACCTTGTTTTCCTAAATCATTGTGTAATGCCATTATCTACTCAACTTTTTAATTTGAAACAAACGAAGTGACTTTAAAAAAAACTTTCCTAAACGATAGGCTTTAGTGCTTTGAATTCGTCTTATTTTTGTCTTATATTCTTCCATTTGCTTTACAGTACTTTCAAATGATTTCATAACAAATTGTTCTGTTTTGTCGATAAAAACATTTTTTTCTTCTCCGTTCAGTTTTGATATAATTTTAAATCTTACTCTTATTCCGTATGTTTGCATCAAAGTCGAATCATGAGTCATGCTTGCGAGATTAATTCTATAGTAAGCTAATACTTCATCCATATAATGAATTGTTGGGACTTTTTCCGAAACTTCAATCCAAAACAACCAGTCTTCTTTGGCTTTAAGAGATTCGTCAAACCTCACATTACCAATACATGACGAACTTATTAGTGCAGTATGAATTGGTATCGAAAATCCATCATCCCACCTAAAAATAACATCTTGACGAAAGTCTGTTATTTTATTACACCACCCAGCACGCTCTTTAATTTCTCCAAATATTCCAATATGAGCATAATCAGAAACACAAATATCTATACCTTTATTTAAAATAGATAATTGTTTTTCAAATTTTTGCATAGCAATCTTATCGTCCGAGTCAAGAAATTGAATGTATTTACCCTGCGCAATCTCTAAACCAGCATTTCTAGCACTACTTAGTCCGCCATTTTTCTTTTTTATATATTTAAATCGAGAATCCTTTTGAGTCCAATTCAAAGCAATTTCCTCTGTATTGTCAGGAGAACCGTCATTAACAATGATACATTCCCAGTTTATATATGTTTGATTTAGAACAGACTCCAAGCACTCATCAAGGTATTGTGCTTGATTGTAACACGGAACAATTATTGAAATCATTTATTTTTCTTTTTTATTGAAATATTTTAATGTGTTTCCAATGTATTTATATATGATTTTTAACACAAATCTAAATGTCGGGGAATTTATTTTCTTACTAAACTCATTATTTATTCTTGTAACTTCATCTAAATTGGGTTTAATAATATCACTAAATACTAAATCCGAGAATATAATCTCAGCGTCATTGATATTTCTCCTTTGACAAGCATTATCAATAGCTTTCATATGCCAAAAAAAAGCTTTCAAACTATTTACATTAGTAGATATTCCTCCTTCGTGTAATCTGTACAAATAGAGAGGTTTATCAATGAAGCACAATAATCCAACTTCTTCCATTTTATAATATAAATCCTGGTCGACAGCTCGTAGAAAATTAGCATCTATTCCAATAGTCTTATCATAAAATATTTTTTTAAAGCTGGCAAAATGAGTTACAGCTCCTCTATTAGTGTGTAAATAATCAATATTATCGTCTATTTTTTTTGCATATAAGTAAATAGACATTTGTTGTAAGTTCTCGTTACAATAAATAAGTTTTGAATGCACCAAACTAATTTTTCTATCCTGCAAATGTTTTTCAACCATTAGTTGCAATGCCTCCGGTAACAAAGCATCATCAGGGTCCAAAAAACCACATATCTCACCATTTGCCAATTCTGCACATCTACGTTTTGTATATCCGCAACCTTTGTTTTCTTCGTTGTGATAAATCTTTATTCTATCATCATCTTTATACAACTTGTACAATTCGTGCGAATTATCGGTAGAAGCATCATCTACAAGAATAATTTCCCAATTCGCATAAGTTTGCGCCTTTACACTGTCAATGGCTTCTTGTAAGTATTTGCCATTGTTGTATTGGGCTATTAAAACTGAAAAAAGAGGGTTATTTGTCATCACAATCATCATTTAACCAAACAAGTCCGCCTTGTTTGTTTTTTTTTCTACTTTGCTTTATTTTGAAATAAAGATTCAAATCCTCTTGAGCAATTTTTCTTTGAGTATTAAGTTTTTTAAATTGTAACTTGATTATTCTTTTCATTGAAAATTGTATCGAAAATGTTCTTTTTGAAACAAGTATCGCATCGTCAAGAATTTTATCATTATTCAGTATGTTGCCATAATAGGTACGTTTTCCTACTTCTACTCTACATTTTTCATGTTCTACCGGTCGTTTTCCTACTCTTTCTTCTCTGTCGTGACATATTGCTGTTGTAGTGGCAATGTATATTTTAAAACCATGATAAATTACTCGCTGACAATAATTATCATCTTCTCCATAATGGTAAAAAACAGATGTGTCAAACCCTCCTACTTTCTCTATACATTTACGACTGAGTAACCATGCTGCCGCATTAACAAATTGTGTTTCATAAAACTGTTGCGGTCTGTTAAAATATAAATCTGATATAAAGTTTGGCGTATTATTATTTACCATATAGTTAGCAAAACCACAATCTAAGTTTGTTTTACTGCCATTCAAATGTATGGGTGATACAATCCCTGCATCCGGCATCTGCTCAAATGCTTTTATCAATTTTTCTATTGTATCTTTTTCTACCCAAGCATCTTGATTTAATAAGAAAAAATAATCAGCACCTTGTTCCAAAGCGTATTTAATTCCAACATTATTTGCTTTCGCAAAACCCAAATTTTCATTTGCAACAATTAGTTTTATTTGAGGATAATTCTTTTGAATAAATTCAATGCTACCATCTGTCGAGCCATTATCTATTGCAATAATTTCTGTTGCAACCGAAGACGACAAGAGTGAATCAAAGCATTTTTGAATCCAACTTCGTTGCATTCCGTTGTAAGTTACTATGATAGAATAAACTTTCATTTAAACAATCTCTTTATTTTTCTCAATATTTTAATAACAATATGTGAATTTATTCGATTAAGTTTCTTTTGCAATGATTCTACTTTATCATAGGATCTTTGATTTTCAAAATAATTGCTAATAATATCATTAGGAACGCTCAGTGCTTCTAAAAAATAAAACAACGCTTGATTTGGATCATCTGTATTTTGATAATGTTTTGCTAAATATAAGTTTGTGTCAATATATCTTTTATTTAATATCTGGTTTACTTCTGATGAAAATTTATTTAACAACCCTTTTAGGTATTTTACAATATTCTTTGACATAGAAACATTATCACTATCAACCCACATATTTGAAGAATGAATTCTGTACGTAGCCATAATGTCGGGTAATTTCTTAATTTTCCCAAATCTAGCATTAAACATGTGAAGTACATAGTCAATAACAAAAATATTCGGGGAAGAAGTCAACTCTAATACCTCTTCATTTTTTCTAAACACAACAGACGGTGTATGAATATAATTTCCTTGCGCTAAATCATAAATGTCTGTAACATCGGGTACATCACGGGTAATATAATCATTTACAACAACATTTTCTTGTTCTTTTTTTACTCCCACAGCGTGAAAGCATATTGAAAAATCTTCATTCTTCTCCAAAAAATCAACCTGCCTTTGTAACTTATACGGGTCAGTCCAATAATCATCTCCTTCGCAAAGGGCAATGTATTTGCCTTGGGCTGCCTGCATATTTTCAATAAAATTACGCATCATACCTTTATTTTTTTCCGGTAATTGTAATTTTATTATTTCAGGATATTTTTGCTGATATTCTACGCAAATTTCTCTCGTTTTATCTGTACTGCAATCTTCTCCAATAATTAATTCTATCGGAAATTTGGTTTTTTGCATTAATACTCCTTCAATCGCTTGTGAAATGTAGTCTTCGTGATTGTAGGTTATCATACAGACAGAAACCATTATATTTTCATTCTCCACCATTATTCTACCAATTTCAAAAGTCCTTTTTCTCTATCTTTCAATCTTTTCACAGGAGTTCCGATATAAATTCCCCATTCTTCCAAACTCTTATTTACCAAAGACATTGCACCAACGGCAACACCTGTTTCTATGGTAATATTTGGCAAAACCACACTATTTGCGCCAACTTGCGAATATTTTTTTATCAAAACTTTTCCGCCTGTTACGTTAGTTTTGCCTTTATCAACCATCGGACTAATCAAGTAATTTCCCGAAAAATCGTCAGTTGTCGAAAAAATCGTACAACGCGGCGAAAGTCCTGTATAATCTTCCATTTCAATACCAAACGCACCATACAAAGCACAATATGCGGCGATATGAATATTTGAGTGCAAAGTAATTTCGCCCGATAAAATACAAAAATCGTCGATGCGCACATCATTGCCAATGCTAATTCTTGCAGGTGAGTATATGCTGACTTTTCGGCTGATTAAGACATTTTTTCCGTACTGTTTCAACCCTAATTCTGCTAATTCTTTTTCGGTGTAAAAACTATTCATCTTCTTATAACATCTACAATTCGATTTACATTCTCATTTTCCAATTCCACATAAATCGGCAAACAAAGTACTTGTTGTGCAATTTTTGTGGCAATCGGCAAGTTTTCTTTTGTTGCCGACAGCAGATTTTTATACGGCTCAAAATCACTGATTAGCGGATAAAAATATCGTCGACTTAAAATATTTTGTTCTCTCAGTTTTTCGTAAAGTTCATCACGACTTATTCCGTATTTTTCTTCATCTATCAAAATCGGAAAATAGGAATAACAATGCGAAACGCCTTGCATATCATCAAGAAAACTAATTCCTTGAATTTCTTTTAGCAATTCACGATAAAGATTTGTAATTTCTTTTCGTCTTTCAATAAAATTGTCCACATATTTTAATTGCAGCAAACCGTAAGCTGCTTGTACTTCGTTCAGTTTTGCGTTAATTCCCGGCTCTTCTACAACTGTTTCGCCTCGAAAACCGAAATTTTTAAGGTTGTCGATATGATGTTTCATTTCGGCTGTATGCGAAATAATCGCTCCGCCTTCTATTGTGCTGTAAATTTTTGTAGCGTGAAAACTTAACACGGACAAATCGCCGTAATTCAAAATTGAAACTCCGTCTTTTTTCACGCCGAAAGCGTGTGCTGCATCGTAAATTACTTTCAAGTTATGTTTATCGGCTATTCTTTGAATTTCAGCTACTTGACAAGGATTTCCATATACGTGAACAGGCATAATCGCCGTAGTTTTTTCGGTTATTGCCGCTTCAATCTTGTCTGGGTCTAAATTCAAATATTCCGACTCAATATCCACAAAAACAGGCGTGATTTTGTTCCACCAAAGCGAGTGTGTTGTTGCGACAAAACTAAACGGCGTTGTAATTACCTCGCCTTGAATTTTCAACGCCTGCAAAGCCGACATTAACGCCAAAGTGCCGTTTGAAAACACGGAAATATATTTTACACCCAAATAATCCACCAATTCCTTTTCTAACCGTTGGTGTAAAGGCCCATTATTTGTGAGCCATTTATTATCCCAAATTTGCTGTAAATAAGGCAAAAATTCGCTCAACGGCGGAAGACAAGGCTGCGTAACGGTGATTTGTTTATTCATTCTTTAAATTCTTTCTACAAAACTATAATCGTTTTCAATAAATGTTGGTCGCACGACACCTATCCACTTTCCGTGCCAATCGGCAACATTTCTGTCTTCTATAATTTCAAACGAATGAGCGTGATCGTGATTAAAATAGCATTGCGCTTGCGTAACAAACATATTGTTTACATAATAAAGTCCGTCGTTCATCAAGTTGGCAGGAATATGAAAAACGGCTCTATGTAGTCCTTTTTTCAAGGGTTTATTTTCTGTAAAAACGTTGAAAACACATTGTCCGTTCATATCGTACAAATGCATACTCACATTTACAGAAAAATTTTCTTCCAAACACCAAAATTCGGTTACAATATCAAATTCATCTTTAACCGTTAAATAATCGCCTTTATACTGCACATAAGCACTTTTTACTTTGATTTTTTCCAATCCGGGTGCATTTTCAAAATCCCAATGATTGTTTACAATTCCTTTGGCTGTTTCGTCAGCAAGATAATAATCAACCACTTCATTTATTTCTCCTGCAAATGCCAATCCGCCATCTTTCAGCACAACGCCTGTTTTACAAAGATTTTTTACTGCCGTCATATTATGACTCACAAACAACACCGTTCTTCCCTCGCCTTTCGATACATCTTGCATTTTGCCGATTGCTTTTTTCTGAAACTCGGCATCGCCTACAGCAAGGACTTCATCAACCACAAGAATTTCGGGGTCAAGATGCGCGGCGATGGCAAATCCAAGCCGAACAGTCATTCCCGACGAATAACGTTTTACCGGCGTGTCCAGATAGCGTTCCACGCCCGAAAAATCTACAATTTCGTCTAACTTACGGGTAATTTCCGCTTTGGTCATTCCCATAATTGCGCCGTTCATATAAATATTTTCGCGACCAGTCAATTCAGGATGAAATCCTGTGCCGACTTCAAGCAAAGAAGCTATTCGTCCGCGTGCTTTGATTGAACCTGTTGTCGGCGCGGTAACTCGCGAAAGAATTTTCAGCAATGTTGATTTTCCTGCGCCGTTTTTGCCGATAATGCCAAGCACATCACCCTGCTGTACTTCAAAATTAATATCGCGCAATGCCCAAACGTATTCGCTCATTCCTTTGGTTGCACGGTCATTTACTTCACCGATTTTTAGGTAAGGGTCTTCTTTACCGCGCACATTTACCTGCCACCAGCGGTTTAAATCGTGGCTTATGGTTTTTGTAGAAACTAATCCTAACCTATATTGTTTCGATATATTTTCAAACTTAATCGCTATACTCATAACTTTCCTTAAACTGTGTCCATAAACGAACGTTGTACTCTATTAAATATCAAAATACCAATTCCCAGCAACACTACCATAAATACAAAACTATAAGCCAATGCCCACCAGCTAAAAGTTCCTGTTCCCAAAACACCAAGTTTGAACGTTTCAACAATGGAAGTTATCGGATTAAGCGACATGATAAGCTGTCGTCTTGGGTTTGTAATGGTGCTAAGCGGATAGATAATCGGCGTGGCGTACATCCACAGTTGAACGACAAAGCCCAACAGTTTAGTTAAATCTCTGTATTTTGTGGTTAATGCCGAAAACAAAATTCCAAATCCGAGTGCCAAGCCTGCCAACATAATGATTAAAACAGGAAAAAGCAAAGCATAAGCATTGACAGCTATTTGTACATCTGTAAAAATAACATAATATAAATACACAGCAATAAACAAGCCTAATTGAATAAAAAGCCGCACTAAATTAGATGTTACCGTTGCCAAAGGCATTATCAAGCGCGGAAAATACACCTTGCCGAAAATTCCGGCATTGGCGGTAAAAGTACTCGAAGTCTTATTCAAGCATTCGGCAAAATATTGCCACAGACAAATTCCTGCCAAGTAAAAAAGCGGTTGCGGCAATCCGTCTGTGCTTATTTGAGCAATTCTGCCAAACACCACCATAAACATTGCTGTAGTCATTACCGGCTGAATAACGAACCAAGCTGGTCCCAAAATGGTTTGTTTGTATTGCGTAATAATGTCGCGCTTTACGAACAAGCTCCACAAATCTTTATATTGCCAAATTTCTTTAAAGTTAACGTCAAATAAACCTGTTCGGGGTTTTATTTCTGTTGTCCATTTTTCCATTGTAAATTTATTTCAAATTTCAGACTTTCGTCAATTAAGTATCGTCATCATCCGTATAATACTTCGCATGATTTTTTGCTGCTTCCCGTTTTTTCTTCGAATAAAATTTCGCGCCATATCCATAACCGTAACCATATCCGTAACCGCCACTGTACTTGGAATAACGGCTTTGTTCCGAAGCAACATCGTTTATAATGGTATAAAAATTCTGTACTTTATCATCGCGCAACTGTTCGGTTATTTTCTTGAGTCCGGGCTTCCGTGTTTTGTTCAAACGGACTACAAATAAATTCACATCTGAAATCAAAGCAAGAGCATAAGCATCGGCGACCAAACCGATAGGACTTGTATCAACAATGATAAACTCATATTCTTTTCTCAATTCTTCAAACATTTGTTTTAACCTGTCCGAACGTATCATTTCTCCCGGATTGGGCGGCACCGGTCCGGTTGTAAGTAAATCGTAGTGTTCGTTTTCCGTTTTTTTAATCACATCTTTCAGCTCCATGTCTCCAATAAGGTAATTCGTTACGCCCGGCTCGTTGCTTGTGCCGAAAAATTCGTGCATATTCGGCTTACGAATATCCATATCAACAAGTATTGTTTTTCGTCCGGTTACGGCATAAACAGCCGCCAGATTGGCAGAAAAATACGTTTTACCATCGCCCGATTCTGCCGACGAAACAGATATCATTATATGAGATTTGCGATGAACAATAAATTCCAAACGGGTGCGTATTACTCTGAAAGTTTCGGCAAAAGACGAACGAGGTTTTTTTATCAACATCATCGGGTCTTTTCTTTTTGTTCGGCGAACAGAGCCAATAACCGGAAATACTGACGCTTTTTCAACATCCGAAACAGTCGTTATCTTTGTGTTTAAGAATTTGATTAGCACAACAAAACCGATTGAAAGTGCCAAACCCAATGCTAAAAATCTCGTTATTCTTTCTCTTTGTTCTCTACCATTTGTCACATGCATCACGCGCGCTTTATCAAGCACCGAGTTGTCTGAGCGGTTCGATGCTTTTTGCATTTCCGCTTCGGTTCTTCTCGTTAGAAGGAATGTATAATACGACTCTTCGATACGGTGTCTTCTTTGTATCGTAGTTATATCAACTTCTTTTCGAGGAAGTTCCCGTATTTCTTCTTTCAAGTCATTTGCTCTTCTATTCAAAATTTCTTTTTCTAATTGAATCGACAAGCGCATTGCTTGAATTTCTTCAAAAATCCGCAACTTTGTAACTTCTATCTCTCGTTTCATTCTATCATAAGCTACATGACGGCTTGTTATTTCGGACAGTTGTAATTTCCTGTTAGTTAGTTGATTTGTCAAATCCATAAGTCTCGGATTATCAACGGCAACAGCCGGCGGAACAATGATTTCTCCTCTTGGAAGATTGTCATCAAGAAATGTTACTAAATGATTCAAAAACTGCTCTCTTACTTCCAAATCTCTTGCTTGATTGTCCAAATTGGTTTGTCTTGCAATTATGCCTGCCTTATGAGTTGAAAAGTCAATCAACTGATTATCTTCGCGAAAACGAGCTAACTCTCCTGCCGACCGGCTTAAATCAAACTCCAACAATGCTATCTGCCTATCTATAAATGTAATAGTTCTTATCGCTACTTCATTTTTAAGAGCTAAATTATCGGCTATAAATACTTCGCACAACTTATTGATAAAATCAATATCTCTTTCGAAAACATCGCTGACCAATGAGATTCCTAATACGGAAGAACGTTCTTCCACAAAACCGAGCCGCAATCTACCCAAAAATTCGTTAATCAAGCTATGGCGAGACCGAAATCTAAAGTACATGTCGACATCTCTAAAATCTTCCCGCTGTCGTTGTACGTCTATGGTAAACCAACTTGTTTCCAATCGCTCATTCACTCTACCTTCTTCGCTCATGATTTCAGCACCGTTATTTTCCAGCGAAATAGTATATGAGCCATCGGGTCTTATATTTATTCTGAACATATGACCATACGCTTTGGGAGCAATGCGTTCCGGACTTATGTATATAGGAGAATTTTTATATATGTTACGTTCTATAAATCTGCCTTTTGTGATATATTCGGTAGTAAAAAAGGGCAGTTCATCAATCACACGACCAATAAAATCGTACGACCGCATCATAATGATTTGGTTTTGCATACCGCCGAAGCCGGGCTGTACACCAAAACCTTGCATAAATGTACCGCTACCGCCACGCGCTCCCTCACCCCCGAGAATTATGGTGCCGGAGGTCAAAAAATTGGCTTTCCAAGACCGGTTTTTATAATGAGCTGCTCCGTAAGCAATAAGTAAGGCAATTAAATACACATACCAAAAGCGCAAAAAATGGAGCAACCATTCTTTATAGTCGAAACCGCTTTCTTCTTCGGTAAAAACTTGATTGTTATTGTTAATGTCCTGACTCATAGTCTGTTTTTTATTTAATTAGTAGAAAAGCGTCTAGTAACCATAAAAAGCGTCGCAGTTGTATTTACCAAACCCAAAAACTGCTGATAAGTACTTATTCTGAAAAAACTTGACGGCAATCTTCTAACGTATATAATATCGTTCGGGAAAATGTAATAAAATTCCGACTCGATTATACTGCGAGGACGAATGTCAAATTCCATTCTTCGTAGTCCCTCATCGGTTTGACGAAGTATGGTGATGCGCCTTCTATCGCCCGACAACTGTAAGTCGCCGGCTAATGCCAAGGCTTGAAAAATAGTAAGCCGGTCTTTGTATACAGGGAATATTCCTGTTCCAACATCGCCAATGACGGTAAAAGTTCTATTCCCTATCGCCATTCTCACCATCGCATCGGGTACTATTTCTCTGAAAACATCTTGAACAACAGCTGTCGCTTCTCTCAATGTTAGTCCCTCAATATGTATTTTTCGAACAAAAGGTAAATCAATCGTTCCATCGTTTGCTATGCGATGAGGAGTCGTACCTGCATCATATATTGCAGCGATTTGAGCATCGGTTGTTACCAATCGAAACACAATTTCATCATTCACCCGCAAGCGATATTCTTGGTATACTGCTCTGTCGTATTCGGGCAAAGAAAACCGTTGTTCCTGTAAATATCCTGTACCTCTGAACGTGTAACAAGAGGAAAATACACAAGAAATAAGAACGATTGTTATTATTGCTTTATATTTATATTGAGAAAACATACTTTCAAAATTTTTTTAATAAAGTGCCATCACCTGTAAACTTACCTTATGATAAAGGCATAGACCATCCATCCTACCGTCACTGTTCCCAATATCGTGGATACAAGCGATGTGAAGTTTGTTATGCCAAACATCCTTTCCGGCATAGGCTGAATGTATATAACATCATTATCTTGAATATAGAAATACTGAGAATGAATTATATCCTCACTACGCACATCAAACGTTACAACGATAGCACCTTCTTCGGTTTCGCGTATAATTCGTATTTTGCTTCGCTTTCCGAAAGCACCAACATCGCCGGCTTGCGCCAAAGCTTGAAAAATATTCAGTCTTTCTCTGTTTATCGGGAAACGTCCGGAGCGAGCTTCACCTATTACGCTGTAAAAGCGATTTACACGCCGAACATCAACGTCTAACGGCGTGGTTGTGATAAAAAACGGTGTTAATTTTTCGATTAGCAAATTTCTTGTCTCACGCAATGTTTTACCCGCAACAAAAACGCTGTCTAAATTCGGTAAAGAAATCGTTCCTGCTTCATCCACAAGGTAAGTATAGAGGTCGTGCGTTTGCACACCTCCGCCTCCGGCGTTGAATAGTCTGTTCATTTCTTCATCTAACGAAAAAACTCGAATAGACAAACGGTCGCCAACCCTCAATCGATATTCTTCAATAGAGTCTGCTTCGGCATAAGCAGGAATTCCTCTGCCGGGTGGCTGCAACAAATTGACTTTCCGCGCGGTAACGCACGAAGAGAACAAAGCTGTAAATAAAACAGAATATAGTATGGTTTGAAATAAAGTTTGCTTCATTTAATTTTTCTAAAAAGCATGCAAAGGTAACTAAAATAATGGAGTAGTAAAGACTTTTCGAGAAATATTTATGCACAAATATGCAAATCGTTGTTAGTCCTGCGTCATAATCAACGCATTTGCACATTAAAAAATCCCTAATTGTTTATTCAGCAATAAAATTTCTCTCTGCCTTCTGTACAGTTTTTGAATATAATCCGAAAGCCTGATTAATGTGCTTTCTCTCGTTCTTACAGTCGAATTAAAAAGCTCGTATGAGATTTTCGCATATTTCAGCGCATCATCAAAATTCCCTAAAATTTCGTATGCGATAGCTATGTTATTTGCTGCTTCGGCTCTTAATCTCGTGTTGTTGGTTGATTCAAAAGCCTGCCTCCAAAGATTCAAAGCTCCTTCCCAGTTTTGAACAACCACCGAATCCATCGCTTGTTTCATCAACCTGTTATTAGGATTATAAAAAAACCTGTCAGACCTTTCCCAAAAAGGCAAAAATCGCCTTACCGAGTTTTGTCCCACAAACAATGCGCCATCAATAAGCGCGTCGTGTCTGTTGGGAAGACCTTCCAAAGCCTGCGCGCGATTATGATGCCAACCCGAATCCCAAAACAAAGAATCTTGAAAATGCAAGGCTGTTACTTCCGGTCTGTTCGGATAATGAATACTCCACCAAGACTCGTATCGAACATCCAAAAGAGCCGTAAATCCCCAACTATTTGAAAAATATTCTTGAATTTCGCTTCGCGCGATGATGTGGTCTAAGGAAAGAATAGCATCGGCATCGTGCGCTCGACTCAAACTGATAACGGTTGCTCTCGGCAAAGGATTTATCATGCTGAAATCGGTGTTTGTGTTTACCGAATTCAATACCAAGTCTGTCCAAGAGAAAAAATTAATGTTATCGATTTCCTCCGTCAAAGCACTCAGCGCAAACAGCGCAACGCTATCTGTCGAAACGGAAAACTCTCGTGGGGCTTCTCCCAAGAAAAAAGAACGAAAACTATGTCCAAAGTCCTCAGGTTGAACTTTCGAGTTATTGACAATGAGCAGATTATCGACTTCGGGTGCAAATTCCACCTGTGCCGGTCGCAAAACATCCAGCGTTGTAAAAAGCATTGTCGTTCTACACGAAGTCAAAAACAAAATGAGCAGAAAAAATAGTATACAATTTAATAGCCTCATATTCAATGTTTTTAAAAATTCTGAAACTTGGTCATTGCGGGCTTGACCCGCAACCTCAGCTATGCGGGAGATGCTGAAACGAGTTTAGCATGACGCTAATTTCAAAGTTTCATTCTTATTCTCCATTCTTGCGGATAGAGATTATTGCAACGGTTTCCCAGATTTTTTACCCAACCCAAAGGCTGATTTTTATATGTCAAAAGTACATAACCTTTTTCCGCGTTTTCGAGAAAAATATTTTCGCGCCTCAAATACGAAATTGCTGTTTGATAATCAACTTCAATTTTGCTTATTGAGTTCAAGTCTAAACTTTTCGACAGCGCAGCACTTACATCGGGAATAAAATCTTTTCCCTTGATTTCACCCAAGCAAATGCCCGAATGTAAAACTTTCAGCGTATTATTCAATAACGTGAAATCGTCTTTTTTATTTGCCGAATAGGCTTTTACTTTGCTATTTTCGTGCAAAAAAACATAATTTTCTTGACTTTTCAGCAAAAAAGGCAATTTTTCGTCGTATTTTTTTTGTTTTGTCTCTTTTTTCGAGTCTTTTTTCGATTTTTTATAATCGGATGTTTCCTGCTTTTTTCGCAAAACGGCGATAAAAAATCCTTCGCCTCGCACTTTGTGCGGATAAAAACGATAACCGTAATCGCTTTCAACGATTTCGCTGTTTCCTCGCAAATCAATCTTTAAATGCTCTGCATCAAGCTCTTGGCAAATCCAACGTACATTTTCTTCGTTTTCATCGCGATTGTACGTACACGTGCTGTAAACGAGTATTCCATTGGTTTTAAGCACTTTCCAACTATCCGAAAGAGTTTCGCGCTGACGTTTTGCGCACATCGCCACATTTTGCTCCGACCACTCGGCAATCGCCTGCGCATCTTTGCGAAACATTCCTTCGCCCGAACACGGCGCATCAACAACCACAGCATCAAAATATCCCGATAAATGCGCGAAATCCGTTGATTTATTGTTGGTTACAACCACATTCGGATTTCCCCATTTTATCATATTTTCCGCCAAGATATTGGCACGTTGGCGAATAATTTCATTGCTCACCAACAAAGCATTTTCCGACAAATTTTGTGCCAAAAGCGTTGATTTTCCACCCGGCGCAGCACATAAATCCAACACACGCTCGGCATCGGGAAAAAATTGTTTCACAATTTCCGCCAAAAACATCGAACTCGCTTCCTGCACATAGTAAACACCGCAATGAAAAAACGGGTCGGCAGTGAAAAGCGGTCGCTCGTGCAGATAAAAACCCGCTTCGCACCACGAAACACGCTCGTCGGAAGGCGCGTAATCCATTTTATTATTTGCACGCACACTCAACGAAGGCACATCGCTCAACGCCTTTTCAAAAAGCGAATATTCATCGCCCAAGAGTTTTTTTGTCCGTTCTACAAATGCTTGCGGTAAATTTATCATCGGTTGCAAAGATACAAAATAGTTGTCAGTTATCAGTTGTCAGAAATCGGAAATCAGAAAAAACAACGTCATTCCGCGCTCAACGCGGAATCTCATAATCAAAAGATTGCGGGTCAAACCCGCAATGACGCAAAATTCTGACAACTGATTTCTATATTTCAACCCCCAATTTTTCCGTTTGAGTAATTTTTTGATACATTTTTTACAGTTTTATCTATTATTTTTGCAGTTTGAAAATAAAACTAATTTTTTATGACAAAATGCAAGAAAAATATCAATCCGCTTAATTGGAAAACAGCTTTGACTCTTTCGCTTGTAATATCATTCATTATCAGCATTTTAGTTTTGACTATGAGCATAGAAAGAGCACAAACCGAAAACTTGAATCCTGTGTTTTTAAAAGCTGTACGGCTTCTGGTTTTAAATATCATCACATTATTTTTGCTCTATATGTTCACTTTCAAAGTGATACAAATAGAGATGAAATCAAGCACCAAAACCATTGTTGTAATACTCGGCGTGCTTTTGATAGCCGTTGTTTTAGCTTTTATTGTCCAGCTGATAACGACTTCTATCAGACAAGTTGAATTCAGCAGATTACTCTTTTTAGCCCGAATGAGTTTCAATATTTTTATGGGAATTCTCGTTTTATTTTCCGCTTTTCAACTGTACAGCAGACATTTACGCCAGCAAATACTGATTGAAAACGAACGATTGATTGCCGAAAATATCCGAAATAGATACGAAGCATTGAAAAATCAAATCGACCCGCATTTTCTATTCAATTCGCTCAATACGCTCAACGGTTTGATTGGTTTTGACAATAATCGTGCGCACAAATATGTTGAAAAACTTTCGTCAGTATTTCGTTACACAATTCAAAACAAAGAAGTTACAACTTTGCAAGAGGAATTGAATTTTACCGATTCGTATGCCTATTTGATGAAAATTCGTTATGGCGAAAATTTTGAAATCGAACACGATGTTTCCGAAAAATATCTCTCGTATTATATTATGCCGATAAGCATTCAGTTGTTGATAGAAAACGCTGTAAAACACAATGTTATCAGCAATAAATATCCGCTGAAAATCCGAATTTACACCACGCGATACAACACAATCGTAGTCGAAAACCGAATTCAGCCCAAAGCATACGTTGTGCCGAGTTCGGGAATCGGATTAGCAAATCTCAGCGAGCGATACAAAATGCTGTTTCAAAAAGAAATCGTTATTAGCAACAATACAAGCGAGATTTTTCGAGTAGAAATTCCTCTAATCAAGTCCGAAACACTGAAAAACCTATTAAATTTTTCTTGACAAACATGAAAGCAGTAATAATTGAAGACGAATTGGTTGCCACACAAAACTTGGTACGGTTAATTGAAATGGTAAATCCTGATATTGAAGTGATTGCCACTTTGCAAAGCGTGGAAGAAAGCCTTGAATGGTTTTCGGAAAATGCTTCGCCCGATTTGCTTTTTGCCGATATTCATTTGGCAGACGGCGCGTCGTTCGTAATCTTTGATAAGGTGAAAATCGAATGTCCGGTAATTTTCACCACCGCTTACGACGAATATGCACTTAAAGCGTTTGAAGTGAACAGCATAGATTATTTGCTGAAACCGATTGCCAAAGTAGATTTGGAGCGCGCCATTTCCAAATACAAAAATCTTGCTTCGAACAAAACGGACAATTCAGCGCTGATTTCCGGCATGATTTCCATTTTAAACAACAGCAAAAATGTGTATAAATCGTATTTCTTAATTCCGCACAAAGACAAATTACTTCCGTTGTCGACAAAAGAAATCGCTTTCGTTTTTTCCGAAAATAAAATGGCGAAAATCCTTACTTTCGACCAAAAAACATACTATTTAGATAGTTCGCTCGACGAAATTATTTCACAGCTCGACCCGGCTAAATTTTTCCGCGCCAATCGCCAATTCATTGTAGCTCACGGCGCAATCAAAGATATTTCGTTTTGGTTTGGCAGTAAATTATCGGTCAATTTGACCGTTGCCATTCCCGAAAAAATGATTGTGAGCAAAGCGCGTGTTCCCGAATTTAAAAAATGGTATGCGCAGTAGAGTGTAGTTTGCAGAGTGCTGGTTCGGTTCTCCACGTCATTCCGCGCTTGACGCGGAATCTCATTATTCGGGAGATTGCGGGTCAAGCCCGCAATGACGCAGTCTAAAAAACTGCACTTTACACTCTATACTCTACACTTTAAACTCTATTTTTTCCGTTTCAGTAACTTTTCGTACAAACGCTTGCTTGTTTTGCTTTAATTTTGCAGCGTAATCTTGATGATGTTTATCGGATAAAATTCCTCATTCATCGGGAAATTACAGCGATTCAACGATTTTAGCTTGTCCGTTTTATTCGATTTGCCGTATCTTTGCACCAAAATAATTTAAAAACTAAAAGATATGACAAATTTAAAATTTAAAAGCTGTTCGAGAAAATCGCGAAGCGTTCTTTTTGGACTTTTAATAGTGGCGGTTGGCGCGCTTTTTCTCGCCATTAATTTGGGCTGGCTCGATTCGGGGCTTCGACAAGTTGTGTTCTCGTGGCCTATGGTTTTCGTTGTTTTTGCGATTATCGCATTGGCAACACGGAGTTATTGGACTGCGCTTTTTTGGACAGCATTAGGTACATTTTTTTTGCTGCCTCGCATTGCGGCAGTTTATCCCGAAGCATTGCCCGGAATTGACGGCAACTTTGCAAGTAATTATTGGCCTGTGTTGCTTATTTTGCTTGGAATTGGCGTTATTCTCTACATTCTTTTCGGGAAAAAGAGATTTTTCTGGACAAAAATGTATTCCGCAGATAGCAGTGATTACGCTTGGAGTTCCAGCAATATTGAAGGAACAAACGGTGCTTACCACCGAGATGTGATGTTTGGCGGACATAGCGACATTTTTTTAGAGCCTGTATTTCGCGGAGGAAACATCGATATTCTTTTTGGCGGTGTCGAACTTGATTTGCGCAAAACAACCTTGCCCGAAGGCGATACATATCTGAATATTGATGTGCTTTTCGGCGGTGTGGTACTGAATGTACCGGAAGATTGGGTAGTTGTTTCAAAAGCCGATGCTTTGTTTGGCGGTGTAGAAAACAAACACACACAAGCGACAAATGCCGACCGCTCTCGCAGATTGGTAGTTAAGACAGAGGCTCTTTTCGGTGGTTGCCAAATACGATAAAATTCTATGACGATTGTAAATAGAAATATCGTTTATCGACTATTGCTGATAACGCTCGCGTGTGTTGCGTACGGATTATTGCAAGCTGTTTCATTTTATCGGCTCGTTTCGTTTCCGGTTGCGCAATATGTGTTGAGCGGAACGATTGACGCACTCATTTTCAGCGGACTAAGTTTTTTGCTGTGGCAAGTGATGAAATACGGAAATTTCAAAGCGTTGAATTTCCGTCAGCGATTTTGGAGTTATTTCGCAATAGGCTTTTTGATAATGGCAATTTGGAGCGGATTGAGTGTCGCCGTGCTGTATCTCATTATGGGAAGCGAGCAAATGCCCGAAATTATCAATGTTTTGTTTACAAAAATGATTATTGGCAGTTTGCTTTATGCAGGCATTGTTCAGTTTTTTAACGCACTGCTCGACAGTTCAAAAACAACCGAAACAATAGACGAGGAAGCAGACGAACCGGAAATCAACGACAAAGCAGAAACAGAAGCAGACGAACTGGAAAAACTGGAACGCGTAGTTGTAAAAAGCGGACAAAAACTGAATGTGATTACCGTTCCCGAAATCGTTTATTTTCAAGCTGAAGGCGATTATGTGCGCATTGTTGCCGACACCGGGAAATTTTTGAAAGAGGATACGATTAAATATTTTCAAGCGCGTTTGCCCGAAAATCAGTTTGTGCGCGTGCATCGTTCGTACTTGGTCAATATTTCAAAAATCCTGCGTGTCGAGTTGTACGAAAAGCAAAACCAACAGCTCACGTTGAGCAACGGCGATAAACTGAAAATCAGCGCATCAGGCTATAAACGGCTTCGCGAAGTGCTTGGATTGTAAAATCACACCCCAAACCCCTGAAGGGGCTTTTGGGAAAGTGCAAAAAGTGAGAGATTGTAAAAAAATGTTCTGAATTAAATCAGAATTGAAAAAATGACTAAAAAATCCTCGAAAAGTTTGTAAGCCCCTTTAGGGGTTTGGGGCACAACATAATTTTTGCATACCTTTGTCGGGATGTAATTACATGGAAAGCGGAATATTATTACGACTTAAAGAACATTCTCACAGATGTTAGCGTTATTATAACTCCTGTATTTAAAATTTGAAATAACTAAATTAAGAAACTCAGAAATTAAGAAAAAAGATTGTGAAACAGTTAAAAATGAAACAAAAAATTCTTGTTATTCTCCTCTGCGGGATGTCCGTTTTCACGGCACAGGCGCGAGGACAACAACAATCAGACACGTTGGTGCTGACACTTCCCGATGCACTGACAATCGCATTGAGCGAAAGTCCGATGGTCAGAATTGCCGACAGAGAAATTCAGCGTGTCGATTATTCGCGTCAAAGTGCGTGGATTAATCTTATGCCATCGTTGGACGCAACGGCACGATACTCGCACTTTCTCGTAGAAGGACAGACGGTAATGATGGGTATGATAATGCCCATTCCTACAACATTTATGGCAGAAGCAAATTTGACTTTGTCGTTGCCTTTGTTCGTGCCTGCTTTGTGGCAGTCGCTCAGTATGACAAAGCTCGATATGCAATTGGCGGTGGAAAGAGCGCACGCTTCGCGAATCACGCTTCAAAACGAAGTTACAAGAGCTTATTACGGCGTTTTGCTTGCGCAAGATTCGTATCGAACCCTGCACGAAAGTTTGGAACTCTCCAAAGAGCTTTATCGTCAAGCGAGGCAACGTTTTGAACTTGGGCTCGGCTCGGAATTTGATGCCATTTCTGCCGAAGTGCAAATGAAAAATTTGCAACCAACCATTATGGAAGTGCGAAACGGCATTCAGCAAGCAAAAATGTTCCTCAAAGTAATGATAGGATTGGACATTGAACAGCCGTTGGCTATTCGCGGAAGTCTTTTCGATTACAAAGATGTTATCAACAGCGCAAATTCGCTTCGTTTTTTCTCGGTCGAAAACAATACCGACCTCCGACAGTTGGATATTCAGCGGTCGCAGTTGGAAAAAGCACTTTCCATACAACGTACACAACGCTTGCCAACGCTGGTAGGTTTTGCAACTTACGGTTATCAAGGAGTGGGTCAGCGTGAAATGGAACTTAATTTATTTCCTCCTCCTGCACCGCCGTTACAGACTGAGGCAAGGCGCGATTGGTTTTCGCAAGGATTGATTGCAGGCGTACAACTGAATATTCCTTTGACGGGAATTTTCACAAATTCTGCCCAAGAACGCCAAACAAGAATGCAAATCGAACAGCTTAGCATTCAGCGCGAAAATTTGGAAAATACGCTGAACGTGCAAGTTCGTACTGCGCTCAACAATATGGATACGGCAGCAAAACAAGTGGAAGCATCCAAAAGAAATGAGGAATTGGCGCAAAGAGGTCATCAAATTGCGCTCGCACGCTACGAAACAGGTTTGGGTATCATGCTCGAAGTACAAAATGCTACAAACCAACTTACACAAGCGCAATTATCGCTTAATCAAGCCATTGTAAGTTTCTTAAATGCAAAAGCAGATGTAGAAAGATTGCTTGGCGAAAGCGGGTTTTAGAAAAGCCCCCTAAATCCCCCACAGGGGGACTTTTTGGGAAGTGCAAAAAATGTAGGGGCGAATGGCATTCGCCCGAAAAAACAGAAAAACAAAACAAAAAATTTATTTTATAAAACCATAAACAAAAGCCTCTGATGCTTTTTCCCTCTCCTGTGGAGAGGGTGCCCGAAGGGCGGGAGAGGTCAGGGTTTCAAAATTTTACGAAAAATGAAAAAGAATTTAATTTTCAGCACTTTATTACTACTTGTATTCGTTTTGGCTTCGTGCGGTAGAACGAATGAGGATACAACAGAAACAACTGAGGCTTTACCTCTTGTGCGCGCCGCCGTTGCCGTTAAAAAAGATGTACCTCAAACAGCCGACTTTTCGGCAACCGTACAACCCGAAGCGAGAAATAATATCGTTCCCGGTGTTCCGGCACGTATTCGCAGAATTTTCGTCGAAACAGGCGACCGCGTGTCGCGCGGACAAAGACTTGCCCAAATGGACGATGCAAATCTCGCCGCTTTGCAAGTACAAGTCGCAAATTTGCGCGTTACTTACAAGCGCATGAGCGAACTTTTGGCTATCGGCGGAATATCACAGCAAGACGTTGATAATATAAAACTGCAATTGGACTTGGCAGAAACAAATCTCCGAAATATGGAGGAAAATACCTTCCTGATTAGTCCGATTAATGGTATTGTAACAGCTCGCAATTTTGATGAGGGCGATTTTTTCGGCGGCGCTCAATTTCCGTTGCTTACAATTATGCAAATAAATCCTGTCAGACTTTTCATCAATGTTCCCGAATCGAATTTTACACGAGTAGAAAGAGGCATGTCGGTCAATGTAACATTTGATGTGTTTGGCGATGAAATGTTTGAAGGCAAAGTAAGTTTGATTCATCCGACAATCGATGAGCTTACCCGCTCGTTTGTAACCGAAATTACGTTACAAAACAGCGATTTGCGCATTCGTCCCGGAATGTTTGCTCGTGTTTCACTCAATTTCGGTGACGTAAACCGCGTTGTAATTTCCGACAGAAGCGTTATTCGCCAGCAAGGAACAGGCAATCGCTACGTTTTCACGCTCAACCGCGACAATACCGTATCTTACAAAAGAGTTGTTCTCGGCAATCGTATCGGCAATTATTTCGAAGTTCTTTCAGGAGTTGAAGCCGGCGAAAAAGTAATTGTCGATGGCATAAGCGGTTTGGTGGACGGACGACGAGTACAGCCGGTTGATTAATTATTAATCAGATTAAAAAATTGATTTATGAAAGAGAATATCATTAAAAGTAAATCCTACGACCTTGCTTTGAACATCACTATGGCTTACAAGCATTTAACGGAGGAGCAACGTGATTTTATCATTTTAAAAGAGGTTTTGCACAGCGGAACTTCGGTCGGAGTACTCGTCAGCGAAGCCCAGCGTTCACAATCAGTTCCGGATTCTATTCACAAAATGCATCTTGCATTAAAAGCAGCAAACGAAGCGGAATATTGGTTACGACTTTTGATAGACAGTGATTACGTTCCTGAAAAATCTTTTAAGTCAATTTACAACGATTGTGTAGAATTGGTAAAACTAATTACCGAAATATTAGAAACAACAGAAAATAAATAATTTTGAATTCAGAAATCAGAAATCGGAAGTCAGAAGTCCGATTTCAAAATTCAAAACTCAAAGTTCAGAAAAATTCTGACTTCCGATTTCTGATTTCCCAAAAAACTAAAAATATGAAAATTTACGAAAGGTCGGTTAGAAAGCCGATTTCAACCATATTAATATTGATTGGAGTACTTGTATTTGGTGGATATTCGCTTCGAAATTTATCTATCGACTTGTATCCCGAAATTGAATTTCCTCAATTAAGTATCATTACCACTTACATTGGCGCAAGCGCAATAGACATTGAGCGAAACATTACCAGACCGCTCGAAAGCAGTTTGAACACCGTGTCGAACTTGAATAAAATCACTTCACGTTCGCAAGACAACACATCTATCGTTACGCTCGAATTCGATTGGGGCGCAAACCTTGACGAATCCTCAAATGAAGTTCGCGATGTTATCGGACGAGTTGAGGGTGCTTTTCCCGAAGGCGCAGACAGACCGATGATTATCAAGTTCAGTTCGAGTATGATACCGATTATGATGTTGAATGCTACTGCCGACGAAAGTTACGGCGCACTTTTCAACATTCTTGATGAAAGGTTGGTAAATCCGCTCAATCGTATCGACGGCGTTGGTGCTATAATAATTAGCGGTGCGCCCGAACGCGAAATTCAGGTAAATGTAGACCCGAAAAAACTGGAAGCATTCCGCCTCACGGTTGAGCAAATCGGAGCAGTTATCGCGCAAGAAAATTTGAATATTCCTGCCGGCGCAATGGATATTGGCTCGGAACGGTTATCGCTCCGCACCACAGCCGAATTTCGTGAAGTAAGTGAGATAAACGATTTGGTAATCGCCAATTTCGGCGGTCGCGAAATCAGAATTCGCGATGTTGCCGAAGTTGTGGATACGATACGAACAATGACAGTGAAAGAAACCTTAAACGGTCAGCAAGCTGTGAGAATTATCGTACAGCAACAATCGGGCGCAAATCCGGTTGATGTTTGTAACGCAATTATGCGTATGCTGCCCGAAATTGAGCAAACTTTACCACCCGATATACAAATCAGCGTATTTTTTGATACATCCGAATTTATTACAAACAGTATCAACAGTTTAACGCGAACACTGATGTTCACATTCTTGTTTGTTGTACTTGTCATTCTATTCTTTTTGGGTCGCTGGCGAGCAACCGTGATTGTTGCGCTCACTATTCCTGTTTCGCTCATTACGGCATTTATTTACTTGATGTTTTCAGGCGGAACGCTCAATATTATTTCGCTCAGTTCGCTGTCCATTGCGTTAGTTTTGGTCGTGGACGATGCGATTGTAGTTCTCGAAAATATTGTAAAACATCTCGACCGCAAAGCGCGCCCGAAAGATGCCGCTATTTATGGAACAAACGAAGTTTGGATTGCCGTAATTGCTACTACACTGACACTTTTAGCCGTATTCGTTCCGCTTACGATGGTTGGCGGAATGGCAGGAATTTTGTTCCAACAGCTTGGTTGGATTATCGCCATCGTAACCACCGTTTCAACCCTGGCAGCCATTACGCTTACGCCGATGCTTTCGGTTAAAATGCTCAAATACAAAAGCGAAAACACATACAGCGGAATCAATGTTGTTTTCAAGCCAATTAATAAATTTTTGGACAGGCTCGACATTTTATATGCAAAACTTTTGGCGTGGGTTGTTTCGCACAAATTAATTACGATTGTAAGTGCGATAGCTATTTTCATTGCAAGTATTTTCTTGTTTATGACTGTGCCGAGCGATTTTATGCCTCAGCAAGACGACGGACGAGTAGAAGTAAGATTTGATTTGCCGATAAATTACAATTTAGAACAAACAGTAGCATTTGCACAACGAATCGAACAACGTTTTCTTGAACTCGTGCCTGAAACAAGAGATATTTCGGTAAGTGCCGGTGCAAGCGACCAAGGCGGTTTTGGCGCGTTGTTTGGAAATACGGGCGTAAACTCGGCTTCAATTACTTTACGATTAGTAGATAGAGCCGACCGCAACCGCAGTCAAATGGAAATTAGCGATGTGCTTCGCGAGGAACTTGAACTACATCCCGAAATTGTACGATACCACATCGGAAGCAATATGGGAGGATTTGGTACCGGAACGATTGATGTACAAGTTTTCGGATACGATTTCAACACAACAACCGCTATTGCAAAAGAATTGCAGGCAAAATTGCGCGAAATTCCGGGCGCGCGCGAAGTAAATCTCAGTCGTGAGGATATGCGCACCGAAATGCGTATTGAGTTCGACCGCGAAGTGTTGGCACGATTCGGAATGAACACGGCAACGGCAGCAACTTTTGTCCGCAATAGAATTACGGGAATGACTGCTTCGCTTTTCCGCGAGGATGGCGAAGAACACAATATTGTAGTTCGCTACGCCGAGCCGTTTCGTACTTCTGTCGAAGACGTAATGAATATAAGGCTAATGAATAATCAAGGCGCAACAATGCGGTTGAGCGAAGCCGCAACTATCATTGAGGATTTTATTCCGCCCATTATCGAGCGCGAAGACCGTCAGCGTGTTGTTACAGTAAGTGTTGCACTTGGCTACGGCGTTCCTTTGAGCGATGTTGCCGATGCAGCGCGTGCCATTATTGCACAAACATACACACCTGCCGGAGTTGATTTGGTTCTTGGCGGTGCGGCGCAAGACCAACAGGAAGCATTCGCCGATATGTTCACCTTGCTTTTGTTGATTCTCCTGCTCGTTTATATCGTAATGGCAACTCAATTCGAGTCGTTTAGCCAGCCGTTTATTATTATGTTTACCGTATTGTTTGCATTCACCGGCGTATTTCTTGCGCTTTGGATTACAGGCACTTCGTTAAGTCTTGTTGCGTTAATCGGCTCGATAATGCTCGTCGGCATTGTGGTAAAAAATGGTATTATTATTGTCGATTTTACCAATCTGCAACGCGCACGCGGTTTGACAATCAACGAAGCGGTAGTTACAGCCGGAAAATCGCGCTTGCGACCTGTACTTATGACTTCGCTCACAACCATTCTTGGAATGTTGCCGTTGGCAATCGGCGGAGGTGAAGGCTCTGAAGCTTGGCAGCCAATGGGAATTGCAATTATCGGCGGTTTGACGGTTTCAACCTTTCTCACATTGCTTGTAATTCCTGCGATGTATGCTTCATTTAATCTCGGAAAAATCAAGAAAGAGCGAAAAGATAATAAGATTGAAGTTGAATAAAAAAAAGCCCAAGCCCCCTAAATCCCCCACAGGGGGACTTTTTGGGGAAGTGTAAAAAAAGAACGAAAGTGTAAAATTAATAAAAACCTCGTATAGTCTGAAAGTCCCCCTGCGGGGGATTTAGGGGGCTTCTTAAAAACATGGAAATCAAACAAGCAACCGAATTTGGCGAGGAAATTCGCGAAAAAATCAGCGAACTTTTTGTTGATGCGTTTAGCAAGGAATTGAAATTTGTAAAAAACAGCGACCTGCGAAAAGCATTGATTTCGGCGAGTACTCACTTGTTCGACCCAAAGCACGTTTGGTTGGCTGTGATTGACGGCGAAATTGCAGGAATGGTCGATTGTTATGCAAAAAACGAAGTTCCGCCAAAACTTCGCAAAAGAGAGTTTATCAAACGCTTTGGTATCGTAAGCGGTTTGTTAATTGGCTTTCTGCTTGGGCATTACTATCGGAAATCTACGTTCAAAAAAATTCCGACTGCAATAACGTCCGAAAAAGCAGCAGCCGTACAAATGGTGGCAACAAGTCCCAAACTTCAAGGTAAAGGCGTTGCCACAACCTTGCTGAATTTTGTACACGCACAGCCCGAATACGACACTTTTATTTTGGAAGTTTTGGACACAAACACCAATGCATTCGAGTTGTACAAAAAACTCGGCTACAAAGAAATTTATCGCAAAAAAGCCACAAAGTTTGAACGGCAAGGTGGAATGAATTATTTTCTGTACCTGAAATACACAAAAAACTCATAAAGAAATTTTGTAACTCGTAACTTGTAACTAAAAAAAATATGAAAGCAGTATTTATTTCTTACGGACAATCGCTGGATGACTCAATAATGGAGTTATTAGACAAACTCGGAATACGCGGATTCAGCCGTTGGGGCGAAACTTACGGACGCGGAAGCGTTTCGGGCGAACCGCATTACGGCACACACGCTTGGCCCACAAAAAATTGTACAATCATCGTTATTGTAGAGGATGAAAAGGCTTCTCTCCTACTCCAAAGATTGCGCGCTCTCAACAAGCAAGCAGAAAGTTTAGGTTTGAATGCTTTTGTGTGGAATGTGGAGGAAAGATTATAATTTTACAAATTCTGAATTTTGAATTTTGAATTCAAATTTGCTTTAAGTTAAATTCAAGAAAATTCAAAATCGAATAATTCAAAATTCAGAATTCAAAATTCAAAATTATGAACAAATTTTTATTTGCAATCATGTTTTGCGCAATTACAACCAATGTTTTTGCGCAAAATATATTTTTTCCTACCACAGTAGGAACTGTTTTGACATACGCGCAAAAAGATGCCAATGGAAATGTTGAAAGTTACTCGCGACAAACCATTACGGCAGTCGAAGGCTCGGGCGCGAATATGACTATTTCCTATCGACTCGAGATTTTAGACGAAAACCGAAATGTTGTTTCGGAGATTAATTCCAAAAGAATTATCCGAAATAATGTAATGATTTTTGACACGGAAAGTTTGCTTGCCGGCAGTGTGCGCGATTCGAGAGCTGAAATTGAAGTTACAGGCTCGCCGATGACTTTGTCAAACAATATGCGACCCGGACAGTCGTTTGACGACATACAAATGACTATCAACGTGAGGCGAGGCATTATGAGAGTGCGAGCAGAAATGAATATGACCAACCGAAGATGCGTAGCAATAGAAAGTGTAACCGTTCCCGCCGGAACATTTGAAAGCCATAAAACAAGTTACGATGTGGCTTCTACCGTTATGCGAATTACAACCAGAACACGTACCGAAGTATGGCACGCTCCGAATGTCGGCATCGTAAAAAGCAGAGTGTACGACAACAGAAATCGCCTGCAAAATGTAACGGAATTGATAGAAATAAGACTTCCCGGATAAAATCTTTCGGCGATAAAATGCAAATACGCGGATAAAATATTAATTTATCCGCGTATTTACGTTTTTGCTAATTCAAGTTTTATTCCAAAACACATCGTACAGATGCTCCGAATATTCTACCAGTCTGCTGGGAGATGCTGTGCATCATCGCATTATTTTGCTCTCCTCTTAAAAAAAAGCCCCAATTGCTAACATTATCATTGGCAGTAGAACTCCAAAAGTTTGCAATGGTCAGAGGCTGTAGTGTAGCAAGAACTGCTTGGGCGCGTCCACCTCCGATAGGCAAGAAAAGCGTGGGAGAACTTGCGCCGAAAGGCGTAATGAAGCGACCCGGAGTTCCGCTAAAATCAGCGTCGGTTATCTGGAACACCTCCCAATTATTTAGTCCCGTAGCAGCAGTACCGGTAATACTATTCCATTCATTCCGAGTAGGTACGCGCCAGCCGGGAGGACAAGGGTCGTTAACGGTTTTGACAGGAGCAGTTTCCGTGCCGGAATTCCAAAGGGTAACATCTGCGGGAGTACGCCAATCGCCCGCTGTGGGGTGATCCAATATGCTTCCGCTTAAAAACATACCTATAAAATCATCGGCGGGCTGTCCGTTAGCATCTAATTGGGCACCGGAAAGAGCTCCACCATTATTAGTTAATGGAGAAGCTGTAGAATTACGCATTTGATGTCCATCAGCCCTGCGACCCCATTGGAAAAGATGACCGAGAACTATTGAATCTCTATTGTCTGCGGTTATGTGACTTCTTTGTTCTGCGATGCTCAGAGTTGTATCTGCACCTAAGTTATGACACATAAAAGTCAGCCAGCCGGAAGATAGAGTAGAACGAATAGGACAACCGCGAACGTTAACAGCAAGCCGTCTGCTTGTGCCCACATCACCGCAAGTATTGCGCGGTGTAACAACAATATAACCGCTAACACCTCCAACGCGTACTGTAATTTCGTTGCTGTATTGTCCGGCAATGATGTCCCATGTTTCGGGAAAAATCCAGTCATAAATTATGCCGGATGTATTTTGTACTGAATACGTTAAAATATCGCCGGCAGTTACAATAGCATCACCGGATATTGCACCGACTGTGGCAATGGGAAGACTTACCCAACGGTTGCCATTCCAAAACTCAAGGCATTTGTTATCAGTATTAAAAAGAAGCAAACCCTGCGCCAAGTCTTGGTATTCTTGCGAAGAATCGGGTGTTACCAATGCATCGCGTTCAACGGTGTTTAATCGGGCGTTGTGAAGTCCTCTTTGTTGTTCAGTTGCATCAAGGTAGAGCAACGAAAATGGGCTGGGCGGATTTGTACTGCCAATGGTTATTTGTGCGCTTGCACTTATTGGCGCAAACAGTACGGCTGACAGAAATAGCCATATTAAATAGATATTTTGTTTCATAATTGTCGGTTTAAATGTTCATTGAAAATACTCTAACAAATTTGATTCCATGTTAGAGGGTTTATGCAAAGATAGAAACAAATTTTCAGATTATTGCACAAAAAGCCACTTTTTTTGCACATTTTAACACAAGTTCGCGCAAATAATCGGAGTTGGCTAACGGCTTTTTCTAATTCCCGTAAATACAAATTCTACAATCGTATTTTTATTTTTTTCAAATTCCGCACTTATTCCTTGCCGAATGTAAGGCACTTCCAAGCCTTTGATAGCATAGAAAATAATGATTGCGGTCATCTCAATATTAATAGGTTTAAAAACGCGTTTTGAAACGCCTTCTCGGAGAATAAGGCCAATCAGTTCTATTTCCTTTGCATCAATTTTTCGCCGAGTGCGTTCTACTTCGTAAATATCGCGGAAAAAATCGGATTTCAATGAGCCGTTTCTGTCAACCGCATTTTTCACTGCGGCTAAATGCGTGGTAATGTGCTTGGTAAGTTTTTCCTCCGGCTCTGTATTTTCTTTGGAAATAAGCACAAGTTTATCCAAAATCAACGATAATTCGTTGTCGATTACCGCTTTATAAATATCCTCTTTGCTTTTGAAATAAGTATATAGCGTACGGCGTCCTTTTTTTGAGGCTTCGGCAATATCGTTCATGGTAACGTTTTTTTTGCCGTTTTTGGCAAAAAGCTCACGCGCCACTTCGATAAGATTCTTTCTTGTTTTTGTATTTTTAGACACCGCCATAATTTTTTTAATCTGCAAATATAAGAAAAAAATCTTGATTTTACTTTTTCTGTTCCTTTGCCCAACTGTCTTTCAGCGAAACCGTACGATTGAAAACCAATTTTTCGGGTGTTGAATCCGTATCAACATTGAAATATCCCAAACGCGTAAATTGGAAATGGTCGAACGGTTTTGCATCTTTCAACGCCATTTCAACGCGACAATCGGTTAGCACTTTCAGCGAATCGGGATTGAGTAATTCGCGGAAATCGCGCTCGTCAGCCATCGGATTTTCTACACAGAAAAGTCGGTCGTACAAGCGAACTTCTGCCGGCAAACTATGCTGTGCCGAAACCCAATGCAACGTTCCTTTCACTTTGCGGTTTGCTTCGGGCATTCCGCTTTTTGTTTGTGAGTCGTATTCGCAGTAAATTTCCTCGATATTGCCAGAAACATCTTTTTTCACGCCGGTACATTTTACAATATACGCGCTTTTCAAACGAACTTCCTGTCCAACGGTCATTCGGAAAAACTTTTTCGGCGCATCCTCCATAAAATCCTCACGTTCAATATACAATTCACGCGTAAAAGCGATTTCGCGATTTCCTGCATTTTCGCATTCAGGATTATTGGGCGTTTCCATCATTTCAACTTGATTTTCGGGATAATTGGTTACAATCAACTTTACAGGGTCGAGAACGGCATTTACACGAGTTGCCGTTTTGTTCAAATCCTCGCGGATGGCAAATTCAAACAATCCAATATCGTTCACGCCATCAAATTTGGTGTAGCCGATTCTATCCATCAAAATTCGGATTGAATTTGGCGTGTAACCTCGCCGGCGCAATCCGCGCAAAGTCGGCATTCGCGGGTCGTCCCAGCCGGAAACAATGCCTTCCTCGACCATCAAGCGCAAATTTCGCTTGCTCAAAAGCGTGTAAGTGAACTGCAATTTGTTAAATTCGTACTGTCTTGGGCGATAATCGCAAGTGGCAAATTGGTCGATAAACAAATCGTAAAGCGGGCGATGCACCACAAATTCGAGCGTACAAATTGAATGTGTAACTCCTTCAAAATAATCACTTTGTCCGTGTGCAAAATCATACATTGGATACACTTTCCAGTCGTAACCGGTGCGATGATGCGGATGCGAAGTAATGACACGATACAAAATCGGGTCGCGGAAGTGCATATTCGACGAAGCCATATCGATTTTCGCGCGAAGCACCATTTTTCCTTCCTCAATTTCGCCTGTGTTCATTTTGTGAAACAATTCAAGGCTTTCCTCAATCGGACGATTGCGGTACGGACTTTCTGTTCCGGCGATTGTCGGTGTGCCTTTTTGCTTGGCGATTTCCTCCGACGATTGTTCATCGATATACGCTTTGCCTTGCTTGATAAATTCGACTGCCAAATCAAAAAGCTGTTGAAAATAATCGGAAGCGTAGTATTCATTTTCCCACTGAAAACCAAGCCATTGAACATCCTCTTTGATGGATTCAACGTACTCAATATCCTCTTTTACAGGATTTGTGTCGTCAAAACGCAAATTGCACGTTCCGCCGTATTGCTCGGCAATTCCGAAATCAATACAAATGGCTTTTGCGTGTCCGATATGCAAATATCCGTTTGGTTCAGGCGGAAAACGAGTTTGAATTCGTCCGCCGTTTTTACCATCTTTTAAGTCCTGTTCTACGATTGCTTCGATAAAGTTCATTTTATTCTAATTTTTGAATTTCTGTACAAAAAAATGCTGTCTATTTTGATTTTCAAAAGCACCCTTAGTAGTATTGTTATTTTCTAAAATTCCCCTATTCCCTTATTATTTTTTTGAAAATAAGGGAATAAGGGTTTGTTGTTTTGTGTCGCTTCTAACTACTAAGGGATTTTTTACTCAAAATATCCTTTGATAATTCCGCGCGGCGAACTGCGTACAAAAAGCAGAATTTCGTCGCGTTCTTTTGTTGCCGGAAGTTCTGCTTCAATACGCTCAATAGCGTGCGAAGTATTCATTCCCGACAAATAAATATAACGATAAATGTCTTGAACATCACGAATTTGTTCGTTTGTGTATCCTCTGCGGCGCAATCCGATGGAATTAATTCCTGCGTACGAAACCGGGTCGCGACCGGCTTTTACAAAGGGCGGAACATCTTTATTTATTTTCGAACCGCCTTGAATCATCACGTGCTGACCAATATGCGTAAACTGATGCACCAAAATACCGCCGCTGAGAATGGCAAAATCATCAATAATTACTTCGCCGGCGAGCTGAGTAGCATTTGCCATAATTACGTGGTTTCCGATAATGCAATCGTGCGCAACGTGGCAATAAGCCATTATCAAGCAGTTGCTTCCGATAACGGTTTTATTTTTTGCCGCCGTTCCGCGATTTACGGTAACGTACTCGCGAATGGTGGTGTTATCGCCGATAATGGCTAAACTATCTTCGCCTTTAAATTTCAAATCTTGCGGAACACCGCCGATAACGGCTCCTTGAAAAATATTACAGTTTTTTCCGATGCGCGTGCCTTCCAAAATTGTAACATTCGACCCAATCCTACTGCCCTCGCCGATTATCACATTTTTATCAATCGTAACGAACGGTTCTATCACAACGCCGGGCGCAATTTTTGCATCTGGATGAATGTATGCCAAAGGTTGTTTCATTTTATTTAATGTTTAAAGTGTAGAGTGCAGAGTGTAAATTTTTTCACTCCATTAGTATAACTCTTTTACACTGTTTTTATTTTTTAATTTCTGATTTTTTATTTTCTAAACTAATTTCACTTTACACTTTATACTCTGCAAACTACACTTTATTTTTTGCAATTTGTGCGGTAAATTCTGCTTCGCAAACAATTTTTCCGCCTACAAAAGCAAGTCCGCGCATGGTAGCAATGCCGTGTCTGATTTCGGTAAGAAGCTCAACACGGAAAATAATCGTA
>Ga0131853_10001914_pt1 | contig 37180 bp, 24 predicted proteins | sample TergutLab28metaG_FD_92764 | JGI IMG/M metagenome (GOLD analysis project Ga0131853, IMG submission 92764) | Labiotermes labralis P1 segment gut microbial communities from Petit-Saut dam, French Guiana - Lab288 P1 (version 2) (version 2) | ecosystem: Host-associated > Arthropoda: Insects >... | reverse complement strand
TCAGACGTTAATACGTTCATCTTCAGGAGCTTGCGACTATTTGTTGCGTTGTGTAGGCTGACTTGAGGCGTGCTGGTGTTATGTAGCGGGATTGTCTGTTGGTGATGTGGTATCCGAGTGTAGGCTGAACCACTAGTTCGTCAACCTTTATTCAAATATCAAGATGATGCACGGTCCAATACACATAAGATTCTGTTTTAGTACTTTGTCAATATGCAAATCGATCAACTCGACATGAAAGCTGAAAGCAGAGATCAACAGGTCAATGCCACTTTCTACTTTCTTGAAATTACTGAATCTATAACAGAAACTCTCATACTCCGAATACCACGGTCCTTACGGGCTGCTCTAGAGCATGCGTTAAAGAGAAGCTATTAATCCAAATATATTGTTTGATATTTGTTGAAAAAGTTAAAACAAATTAATATACATATTAAACCAGCAGGCCAATTTTCTCAAATACCCGAGGGGCCGGATCCGGCCTGCGGGCCGTAGTGTCTCATCCCAGTAATAGAAGATATCAGTAAGCTTACAAACGATTATTATAGTCCAGTGTTTAGCTTCTCGTTGAATATTCTAACTGCAATATCAGGTTTCATTCTGATCTCTCGCTGGACAAGCACAACAATCATCCCAGCAGTAGGCAACCTGCGGTCCATCACACAACCACTGGAAAGATTTTAACGAACTCTGGTATGAACGTGTCACAACTAATGCACACTACAACACCATGATTTCTAATTTCCTCCAATCAGTAATAATAATATGGCGGAAGACAGAACTTGCGAGGTGGGAGTGTCATTAGCACCGTTTACATTTCGGCCCTGAAACGACGCCAGCTATGGTAACACGCCCTACAAAATACGCAACATTCGTGTCAAATTTTATGTGTTGTTGACCGTGCATCTCGATATATCTATGTAATAAAAACCAACCTGATGCAATATTTATCCTCAGTTTACTTCGTCAATCAACTTCTACATCTTTCGGGCTTATTTGTAGACCACCATCAGGAGGTATACCGTATATATACAACAATTGGTACGTGCTGTGTTTTTTTGTTGACTGTCTGTTGGCCCGGCCAACGGCCAACAGTCAACTAAAAAAAAAACACACGTACCATTTGTTTTGTGTGTGTGTGTGTGTGTGTGTGTGTGTGTGTGTGTGTGTGTATATATATATATATATACAGTATACCTCCTGATGATGGGCTACAAATAAGCCCGAAACATGTAGAGGTTGAATGACGAAATAAACTGAGGATAAATAGTGCATCAAGTTGGGTTTTATTACATAGGTTTCTGTCAAACGTAACACAGCAATATGGCGGTCATGAGAACATTTTCTTTAGCTTTCAGTTAATGGCGATAACAAAACACTGGAACAACACGTGTCAATGGATACGGACACAGATCCTCTTATAACAATATAAGCCTGTTCAATAATTAAACCCCTGGCGGCGATACAGAACTCTGACATACTTAATACATGCTATACAGCACCTGTATCCAGTGAATGGTTCTTCACAAAAAAGATTATAACAACAATAAGGCTACTCATATAAAGGCACAGAAATTAATCTATGCAACAGAAAAGTAATATTTAAATTCTGTCCCGATCGCCTTGATTAGTTTACTGTTGTGATATTAAATTCTCAGATTTCACAAAATTATTTTCTGCATTTTAATAAGAATTAAGTTGCAATTAAGTTTCGCCCAGAATCAATACTGTACCATTCTGGAATCATCTCATTTACTTGTCCATTTATCCGTGGTTTTATGCTGTACTAAAGACAAAAAGAGTACAGAATTTAATTCGTTACTGGTTTACATGACGTGACTACTGAAGAAAAGGAAGAACGTTACAGACAAAGGTCGAATATTTAAAGTACAGTAGGCAGATAAATTCTAGTTGCATAGGCTGTTATACTGTGTAGGAGCAACATTCGCCCTGCATGTCCGAAAACTGAAAAGAAAGACAACTTCTTCACTTACGATAAAAATGCACAAAGACCATGGAATCATTTACTGACACTAGAATATTTTGGAATCAATTTACTCGAGTAACTGAAAGATCAAAGCCACTTCATTATTGTTGGCTAACTGTGGAAGAGATCACAGTGACCGTGCAGTCTAACGCGTGGGTCTGCGACCGCTCGATTGCTGAGATCAAGGATTCGAGTCCGGCTGAGGGCATGAATCTTTGTGTTCGGCCTCTGCGACGAGCTGATCCCGCATTCAGAGGAGTCCTACCGAAAAGCGACCGATGATGCAGCCCGCTCCGTGGTCTCAGTCCGGCGACATACAAAAAAAATTTGTGTATCTTTCTTATCCACTGTGCTACAAGCCGGAAGGTCGCGGTTCGATTCCTGATGGTGTAACTGAAATTTTTATGGACCTAATCCTTCCCGCCGCACTATGGCCCTGGGGTCGACTCAGCTTCTAACAGACAAGAGTACCAGGCATGTCTCCTGCGGATTAAAAAACAGCCGGTGCGTAGGGCTGACAACGTTGCCACCAATTTGCCGACTGTCTAGAAATTCTGGAAGCCACAACCTCCTTCGGCCTTAGGGGCCTGTCCAGACCTGTAATGGTATAGGTTAACCTTTATCTTTACGTTTACAATGTGCTTTATTTTAAACCTGTAAGTACGGCTGCCGTGACTAATTCTTCATCTCCATCATCCCAAAAGGCATATACTAAGGTGGTACATTTCCGATATAGGTACAATTCTGATCAGTCTAAGGTTTAACGAATTTCTCTCGCTTCATGATGTTGGTACCACTTATTTGACTGTGGTGGCGTGATGCGGACAGCTTGGTGAATTATCTGCGTTAATTTCATCCACACAGCCGTTTGTGTTTCAGAGCTGCAATTTTTTTTTTTAAAGTTGGCATTGCTGCATAGCTGATTGCCCTGTTATAAGACTGTTTAGTTTTCATTTAGCAACTGAGGTTATCACTGTAAGGTTAGAGTGAAACTTTTTGTGCCTGAATTGTCAGACATCACCTCATGGTTGGTCTATGTGACAGTCACTTCCACTTCTTGAATTAGTTTGGTAGTACCTGGTTGTTTCTTCTGTTCTACCTTGGTACAATTTCGATCGGTTGAAAAATGTTTTACAAAATTCATCTTGACACTACGAATTGGAAGAGAGTTACAAAACACAGAGTTTAATATAGCCTAGCTGTTGGATTCGTCTAAGCCAAACCCACCATTATGAAGTTTCTAGTATTTTAGGGATGGTGAAGGACACGATACCTATTTACAATAATCAACAAAACTTACATTTGCAGTATTTTATTATTATTTCATTACTGCGAATACTGTACTATGGTTAGACAAAAATAGACATGAATACGTTTCGCTTGCCTTTAATCCTACATCCCAATTTTTAATAAAAATATTTTTAAGAAACATACTGAAGCATTACTTTTTTTATGATTTTGATTTGCCATATTACCTCAGATCAAAATCTGGAAGATACCTGAAATAAAAAATGTCTTTTTCCAACAATGACAAAATGAACAACCAGTGGTCAAATTAATCTCACAGGTACAAGAGCAGAAGAGAGATTCACTGTTGCAAAAAATTGTCAGCAAAGATGATGAGTGTGATTTTTCCTTCTTAAACTATTACACTGCCAAACCTATGACAAAAGGTGACTGGGAGTGTTGCCACAGATGCAATGTCTGGTACCACAAATTATGCATTGGTGCCTAAGGCAAATGGCAATTCATTTTTGGTCGATGCCACTCAGCAGAACTGTATCACCAAGTGATCGGAATTGTACCTACAGAGGTATATTTTTGATCAACGGTATGGAGTTTTCTCATTTTTTAAATAATTACAATATTAAACATTTTCACATCAAAAACATCTGACATATTGAGTCAAGCTACATAGAACATATTTCAGCATTGACAGTTTACTTTGTTCATGTATTTTACACATTAAAGCATGTTTTGCCCAAAATGATCAAAATTGCACCCCATACCATACCTTAAATCTAGGACCCAACTGTAATTCTATACTCTTAGAAAACCCAAAACAATAAAAAGGACTGAGCAATGGCTACATATGGTCGAAACAACAATCAGCACACACTTCCGGGCCCTGAATTTAAAAAGGCATTACCGCCACTTCTGCCTAAGAAATCTCGTATCTGCCATTTTGGTATTATTAATGTTGGTAAATAAAAAGGATGAGGGTAAGATAACCTTAAATGGCATGTAACTCACACTAAGTACCATGAACATGCACCCACTGGTTCAAAAGCAACTGAGGGATGCAAACGTCTAAATACAGACATAACACCTTCACTGTAAACAAGGCAGTGTACTAAATAGTAGAGACTTACACCATGTGATGACAGCTAGACCATACACAACACTTGCCACGAGCTTTCAAACGTGCGGTCATCCACTATTTGACCATAATCGCGGAAGCCATATTAAACTGATGCAATGACAAAGCACTATCAAAAATGGAAGGGAAGAATTCCTCAACTTTACGAAAATCAATAGTAAATCACAACGCCCCTAAACCACGTGATACACATATCGAAGGGAAGCTATGAGTAGTCACAATTATGCCAAAGCCAATACCAAAGCATGCTTTCGGCATCTAACAACTGCCAAATGCAGACTCTTCAAATATAATATTTACCTGCATAGCTAAGCCATAATGTTTCCCAGTAAGTTATTCTCTCTCTTGGGATGTGCAAGCAGATTCCAAAAGGCACATCAAAGGGAACACGCAACTGACAAAGTCAAATTGTCAACAATACAGAACAGAATATAGGCTTAGGAGAGGCTTTCACCACAACATAAGCACGTCAACATATCTCATTTTAGGTATCTGTCTTTAGGAACAATGGCCACCTCAGCAAACCAGTTCAGATTCTTTCTGTTTGCGACCTCAGACATAAATATGAAAACATACAAAACAATAGATGTAACACATAGCATCACAGTTGAGTGAGTAGCACTCCTGCTTCGCATCACCCCCCAGCACGAAGACCTGCTATCATTGCTGTGTAGTACCTTCAATTAGGCCACAACTGCATCGAACCATCATTCAGCAATCATCTTATTATTCTACCATATATAGCACAAGATACTGCAGATCGTGTCGTCGTGATCGGAAACATTTTCCTCTTTTATGGAATATGAAGGTTCATAACCATGTTCAAGACAGCCAGCCATTGGTCCTACCCCGAGATAGGTCTCTCATGCCCACTTCTTCATATCTTGTTTTTCTACGCTTCAATTTAAAACTATATTCCTATATATGTCTATGCCCCCAAAATGATACCTTTCTTTCAAGCCGGAGACCAAAATTTTGTATGCATTTCTCATTCCTTCAGGCATACTGTATGTCCGCCACATCTCATTGTTTTTTTATCACCATGTCAATATTAGATGAACAGTACAAATTTAGTTTTCGTGGCCCGAGATAGCATAGTTGGTATAGTGACTCGCTGCGGGCTGGAGAGCCTGGGGATTGAATACCGGTGGGGAAGAGATTTTCCACACCCGTCCAGACCGCTCCTGGGGCCCATCCAGCTGCCTATACAATGGGTATTGGGTCTTCCAGGGGGTAAAGTGGCCGAGGAGTGGTGTTGACCACCCACCCCCATCTAGTGCCGAGGTTAAAGAAAGAGAAGAGAAATTTACACATGCCCACCATACTTCCTTCATAAGTATTCCAGATACTTATTCAAAAGCAAACTTACTATTTATGTCCATATTAATTTTGTCTAAGTCATAGTTGTAAGTCATATAGTTGATCATGCACAACTATTATGTTTTTAGATTGTCAAATACAGTGATACCTCAGCTAACGAAGATAATTTCTTCCAGAATCACATTCGTTAGCCGAAACACACATATAGATGGAAAAGATAAGCTCCTGGAATGGCCCGACCGTTCATGTTTGCTGCTTTATGTTAGCGCGCGCATCCACTAAAACATTCATTAGCCGAATCCATATTCGTTGGCTGAGTCCGAAAAACAGCGATAAAGATCTTCGTTAGCCGAAAAATTTGTTAGCAGGGTCACTCGTTAGCCGAGGTATCACTGTATTTCTTAGGCCTCACATCTCACCTTAAAGAGAACATTGTTTGAGTTGTTTTTAGCCCACATATTCTTTCTTCAGTTTCAAATCATTCGTCACAGACAGTAAAATTTGTCTCAATTGCTTATTACACAGTTAACTGTTTCTTTGGCCTCAGCTTGCACCTCACAGAGAACAGTCTGTATCCATTAAAAGATCAATCACATAAAGGTACAAAGGTTTTCATGTAAAGTGTCTGTCATTTTATCAAATTTTAACCAAAATCAGAATGTGTCAACAAACTTTGTAACTCCCAAATATGAAACTTCACAAAAATCCATCCTGTGGGAGTTGTGCTGTTCCATGCAGACAGACGATGAATGGACAAACATATATGGCAAGGTTAACAGTCACCTTTTGTGGCTGCTTTGTTAACATTCCTAAAAATACTTAAAATACAAGTTATACTTCTTAAAGGCATCAACATCCACACCATGTACAATAAGATTCGTACGGGAAAACTTAAATAAAGTGCAGGTTACATCAGTCAAATTAAATTTAACTGCGATATTTTGGTGACTATTCATAATAGAGATTTTCATCAAAATGACTTCGACTCTTCAGAGATGAAACATGCAAACAAATTAAATTTAACCGAGACATTGTGGTGACTAATCATAATAAGAGATTTTCATCAAAATTACTTCAGACTTTTCAGAGATGAAACATGCAAACTAAAATACAAAATTTCACTGAATTTTAATGACATACATAATGAAACTGTTAAATGGGAATTCAGAATTATACAGGACAACCCTAATTGTGCAAAAACTGCTGGCAGATTCAAATACATACCAGTGCCAATAACACCATTTCTATGTGAAAGGCCATAGAATACTAACACTAATGAACTATTTCTAAGACAACAGGTAATGAGACACAGAACACATGCAAAACTGAAGCAAGATTTAAGAATGGAATGAACGGTGCACAAGTTGGCTACACAGCATCTTCAGAAACACATGCCTTGTATAACCATGAAACACGCAAACATGATGTGATCTGCACACTAAGGACTGGTACACAGAGGGCAAAGACTCTATTCTTGACAATCCTCCACACCAATATCGGAACAGAGCGCTTTACTGCAGCAAAAAGTCACTAATCTGCACAAGACCAGTCATAGGGTTTTAAACCATATGTAGGTTTAAAACCCTGTGACTGGTCTTATGTGATGCATTAGTAGTGTTCACAAATAAGGCTGTTGACAAAACCAAATGGTTACTGACCTCTACCACAAACTGTCACTCACGTGTTTCCTGTTGTTTTTCAGTTTATTGTAAGGCACATTTCATCTACACAGATTAGTGACAGGATGACTGGAAATGACTGTGAAGGATGTTGAAACAACGTGGCCATCTGTGCACACATGGGACCAGAGGCTTATGTTCCTTCTGCTCACTTTTGGTTAAACCAATGAACGGCAACATCCACCTCTTAGTATGAAGACATCATACTTTTCCAGATAAGAAGGTGCAGCACCCTGCTCAAAGTTCCTTACAAACTTCATTAACTGCATTTAGTCGTTGTTTAGGACATATATGGTTTCCATCCCTGCCCCATGTGGTTTCTGTTTTAGTCACTACAGTTTTCTTACAATTTGTAACCACTTGGCTTTGTACAATTTATGTGTGATTTTAAAAACTACGTTATACAGATCATGTCATAAATGTAACAGTCACATGACACTGTTGGCAATTGCATTTATGTATACACAAATATGACTACCTTATTTAAAAAAGCTGTACATCCAAAAGCCATCAAATAGACAAGACTGCAAATTTATAACGTACATTTTATTACTCAAACAAGAGGTGAAAGAAAGGTCCCTACCAGTCTTGCCCCGTATGAACTGAAACCTAGCCCTTTACGTGACAACCATTTATTTCCCTATTATGCCAGCTCTCTGAATTGGAAATATAATTAATAAATGCACTTAAAGTCACCAGAAAATTAAAAAATAAAGGGCCTACCTGGAATTTCCACTACAAAAGAATAAGAAACACACGCTCCCATAATCCCACTTAAAAATCTCTAAGCCAACAGCTAGTTAATAACTACAGGCCTATGATTTGGTTATGGTGAAATTTTTTTTAAATTTTTATTTGGTGAGGGAAGGGGGCCAAAGCCAGCAGTCCCCTTTCAAGGACACACTTGCTTTCACTTATCCGAGGCACAGAACACTGCAACAGAACTGACTGAAAGAAATTAATATTTGTAAAATTTCAGTAACCTGTAGCATACCCTCTTATCTGCATCACAACCATAGAATTACCACCACATACCATGACCCATACTGACCATTAATCATATTTTTTTGGACCTTCCAATACACCCCCCCACCACCCACCCCCACCCCACTACATAGGTAACAGTAATGTAACTAATAAAAGTGAATCAAATTTTATTGTATTTGACAAGCACAGAAGAAAATCCAGTACTCTTCTGCAAACTGCCAAAAGGTTTTGATGTCTGTGGTCATGACAGCAGTGATTATGAAGATAACTACATTCTGCAATGTAATTGTCTACCTTCAATATGGAAGCAATAGGTTCTTTAAAATTCATGAACCTACTGACCAAACTCACATGGCATCACATCCCACATGACAGTAACCTTCAGCCAAAATGTTAATGAATGGACTTACATATATTTGATATAAATAACTCCGTGTATATAAATACTTACCTGCAACCACCTTTTCTTCCTTCACTTCAGTTTTCACACGAGTTACAGGTCCTGTAACCAACTTACGCCTCTTTGTCATTACAGACGAATGCTACTCCTGCAACAAAAATCAATATGTATGAAATCATTATTTCCTGACAGCATTAGAATGTTCCCTCTGCCAACAGCCATTACTCAGTAATCAATCATATCTCCTGAGGCACATGATAATGCCTAGGCTTCCTGATAGAGTACTGGGCTGAACATGCGATTTACAGCACATTTAGTTTTAGTCCTATCACACACTATTCTACTTTGACCAGCACAACTACAGACATAATGAACTCTCAAATAACATGTCATCCACTGCACTTTATAGTGAGAAAAACTGCAACAAAAATTAGATTTATGCTAAGCTTGGCACCAAATCTAGAAAATTTTGCATTCAAAGGGCACTACAGATTTTTTACTATTATTGCAAATCCCTGTATAAATGTATTCTATAATATATGCTTGAATGGTTCACTCAAATTTGATAAGGCCTCCTTCTGAATAATTTAGCCTCCACACACTAATTCCCCACTTTAAAAATTTTCAATCTGGCAAATATGTATAAAACCTCCTACAGACCCCTAATTATAATTAAATAAGGTACAGAACTGCAGTATGTAACTTTATGAGAAATGAATACCTTCTAAATAAATGGGTTCCACAAGATGTGTGCCATAAATTTAAATTCTTTGCATAGACCAAGAGGCACAAACAAATCAGGATCATAATAAATGATAAAATACTTCAATACCACAACAGCATCAAAAAAGATAGTCTCAGAATACACTTACTACCCAGTTTGAATATGCAGAGAACCTTATCCTCAAAGTTCCAACCTTATTTAAATCTGTCTTTGATTCAGATTCCTCACACTCTCATCAAACCTTGCTATGGCATCCGACTTATTACAATAACACAATTTTTAATAAATGAATACACTCTGAACAAGAAACAACCATATACACAAGATTTGAAGTTCTCATGGCAATGTTGTGAGGATTCAAGTTTTCTGTGATTACACATTGTGCCATAGGAACAGTGGTTCCCAACATCCTGCCACTTGACAAGACCATGTCTGGGAGAGTTGGGAACACAACACTGGGGTCAGAACAATAAAGGTGGGAAGCATACAAAAAAGGGTTGCAGCTATCACCAAGCTTCTTCCAGAATACATGTTACTGATGCTTACCAGCCCAAATACAAACGTTAAGTAAAGTTAATTACACAAGATTATCCTACCATTTCAACAAATTCAAACAAGATGGAGAAATATACAACTTAGTCCAAATATTGAAATACGTGGGCAAGTCCTCTGGCAAACAGTGCAATTATACCAAATTATCATGGCTGCTGTACTGTAAACATACCTAACAAAGGTAAATAAATTGTACAGTATAAGTCAGCAGCAATACTATGACATCAAAACTGCCTTCATTTCACTTTGGGAGTAAGGTACATTCATAACATCATGTCCAAGCTTATAATTATCTCTAAAGGCAATATTTTAATGCACCATGAATAACAACCTCCAATATCCCAACATCATGTCAAGGTAGGTAACAACAGTACGCATGCAACCTTCAATGAATCTCACAAGGCTACAGTATGTGGTGCTTTAAGGTCAACAACTCTTCTAGTATTTTGACCAAGTTACTTCTTAATCTGATCACAGAGAAAAGGAGGTTGTTCTGTGGCATACAAGGCTCCAACTTCATAATCACAGAAAAATAATTATGTCTTTTAAATAACACATAAGAAATCAAGAGATATGTGATCTGAGGGTTGATGCACACTCAGTGCTGCACTAATTGGTCTAAAGGTCATTCAATATCTTGGAAAGCAAAATGTAAGAACTGACAAAACATATTCGTATGGATTTAACACAGTTTAAAGTTAATATCTGTGCTGTATGGTGATTACATATATAAGGAAATGTTTGAGGAATAAATAACATACATTTTCTTACGCCATTCTAAGTGCATTAAAAACTAACTAGGTTGGTCACAATTCAAGTGTACTAACTAAACGTTCTTCCTTTTCAGTGACACAATTAAGTATGATTCCGGGCAATGATGCGAGAGACGTTAAGTTACGTACGTTGGGCATGTAGGAATTCGATGACTTCACAATCATAAACCAACAAACTGCGGGTAAGCAAAAGTTTTTCTTCTACCGTAATTTCTTTAGGCCCTCCAGCTCTATGCCCTTACGTTATTTCATGCAAAGGGAAAAGTACGTAACCAACTGACGATCTTGATTTCTTTTACCCGTGTTGAGTTACCCGCCCTCAAGCTTCCTTACCAGATACTCAAACCTGTAACTATGCGAAACCACCAAATTTCTTACCTGCCTATATGAAATTCTATAAGATGTATGTTCTGAAGTGGTATATACCTAATTACCAAAAATATGCTCCAACAATACGGATATGAACAACAATCGACAGTTTCCTTATTTCACATTACTTCTTCTCTCGTACGCCATTATTACACTACGATATTGCCATCTGGTGAGAATATGGGAGAGTATACCACACTAATGAATGGTGCTGACATCGATAGGGAAGTTCAATTACTATGTGCTTTCTAGGCGCATTTTTAAAGTTAAAAAAAAAACAGCAATTTGATTCATGTATGTCCATCTGTCCATCCCCAAGAAACATTTGAGCTTCTGCTGGACGAATTCTCGTGAAATTTTGTATTGGAGCTTTTCACCAGTCTATCGAGAAATTTCAAGTTTCGTTAAAATCAGACAAATCAGAAATGAATAAGTTTCTCAAACGATATTTAAACTAAGCAGATCAAGCTATGCAATTAGGCGTGTCAAACTTTTTATGTACCAAGATACTCTAAGGACAATTTACTTTTCATATTTTCATTCCATCCTATCGTATGGTATAATTTTCTGGGGTAATTCCGCATACAGCTCTAATATTTTTAAAATTCATAAAGGACAATTAGAATAATTACGAATGTCAGAAACAGAGATTCTTGTCATCAGTTAACCAAGAATCTAAAAATTCTACCATTAAAATCACAATATATATATTTTCCCTTTTATTATTTGTTGCCAAAATAGAGATTTATACAAACTGAATTCAGAAATTCATAATATTAACACCACATTTAGTTCTGACTTACATACTCCAACTGCAAACTTAACAACTTTCCAAAAAGGTCCCTTTTATTTTGGAATCAAAGTTTTTAGTCACCTTCCCACTAGCATCAAAAATACATCTCATGACATAAACCAATTCAGATCTGTTTGAAAAAGTTTCTTTCTTATAAGTTAATTTTACTTGGAGGAATATTTTGCTTGGAATTCCAGTAGTGATCTTGGCTCAGTGTAATCGACTTAAAAGTAAACATCTAAATATTCTTACATGTAACATAACTCAATACCATTCTATATTATTTCTTTTAATTTGAATTCTTAACTCTTAGGTAATTTATATAAATACACATATATCTAGATGTCGTGACAAATTCCACTTCCAATTGATCTTCAAATTTTATATTATTATTTATTATAATATATTGTGTGGATGTACATATAAGTTGTGTTGTAATATATAAATTGTAATCTGTAATTGGCAAGCCCAATGTTACATGTGTGACTGAATGGATGAACATATAAACCAAACCAAACCTTAGTTGTGGACTTCGTCCACAAATGACTACTGTGCTTAATAATGTTACCATTGTTGTTTTTTTCTCCAAGGTTACCAACGATTGCGTGGTTGCTATAGACACTGTTGTACATGGTCGCAATGATTACTAACATTACCAATCGTTTTCTGGTGACTATGTTTTCATTGGTTACTAAAGTTGCATATGCTATTAAGGTTGTCTTTACTACTGTGTTTACCAATGTTACTGTGTTCATTGGTTGTCATGGTTATGCGAACGTGTCAGAAGTGTTCCACTTTACAAATACTTCCTATTTGGTTTAGGTTTTCACAGCGGTGATATCAAGGATTCTTTACTTCTGTGATGTGCTGTTGTTTCAATGGGGAAGTGTAAACATACACCCAGCAATGCAGCATCACATCTCAGAAGACAGACACCTTCAGTGAAATAACTGTAATAGAAACAATCATCTAGCATATCAAATTGTACAACTTATACTGAATAGTACCTTTTTTGAGAAACTAATACTTCTGCAGTGTGCCAAGAAATTACATAAAAAACAAAAATAAGACTAAACAATGAAATAAAATTCAGTGAAAATAAAGCGGTACATCAAAGCTGCCCTCTTGCTTTAACAGTAATCAACAAACCCCTTAAGTAGCAAGATAATAATTAATAACAAAATAATGCAACCAATAAACTTGCACAATAACTTGAGACACCTCCAGTCAGACAAAGGAGACAAATATGTCCAAACTTTTCCATGGAATAGGAATAATCAGTCAAGCTCTAAAACCCTCCAAAGTCCAGAAGAACACCGAACTGTAAATACAACAAATTAGCAACACTCATCCTACTAAATGGAAGTGAAACTCAAACACTAAAGAAAGAAGGCAAATTGGGAATCACACCTTCAGATATGAAATTTTTTAACATAAACTGAAAAAAACCACATTGTTTGAAACAAACAAGAACAAATTATTTTTACAGAACCTAAAGAACAATCAGTTTTTTAAAAAATCAACAAATTTAAAAATTAATGAATACAACATGTTGCAAGAATAGACCAGGACTCCCGCACAATATTATGAAACATCTATATGCCAGATAAAGAAACCAGGATGGCCATTAAAGAAACTTTTCTTTTATCTTTATTTATTTACATTCAAAAAATCCTTACAAGGGTCAAAAACAATCCAATTGGATGCTGAAATAATCACTAATATACATAATATAAAGGCATAAAAACATGCAAATCAAAAACATCCATAATACATCAAGAATACACACTGCATAATAATCACACAAAATGCAACAAAACAGCAAAACAGCTTGTGATAATAAAATGTATAAGTAGAGTTAATATAACTACAGCTGATAAATTCACAAATAGAATAAAATATGATATACATAGTGAAAAATTAGAATTAAGAAACTAAATAGAAATTGAAATAAAAATTGAAATTTAATCCAAATTGAATTATCTACCACATGTATCAATAAAATATTCCTCCAAAGTGTAGAAAAAATTCTTTTAAATCTCTTAAGATTGCCAGAAGTATTTTCAGTATCTGATGGTAGACTTATTAAAGATTTTAACATTTAAGTATAAACTCCTTTTTGACAAATAGCCAAATTTGTCTGAGGTACACGTAGATAATTGTTACGACTAGTAAGTATACTGTAGTTTTTTTTTAATTTTCTGCACAGTAGGTTTTGTTATTAGTCACAAAAAAAGTACAGACAGTATATACCATTATTTGAGTGTAAAAATTTTTAATCCTTTAAATAATTCCTACAAGATTCTCTGTTCCTTCTTCCCATTATTAATCTGATTGTCCTCTTTTGTATCTTGAAGATTTTTGAATTGTGGGTTGAATTCCCCCAAAATATGATGCTGCATGTCATAATTGAATGAAAAATGGCATAATGTATAGTCATTAATATATATGCTGAGACATGCATGGTTGGACTGATTGTATTACACACTCTACTAAGTCTATTAATAAGCAATTCAATATGATTTTTCCAAATCAAGGTTTTTATCAATGATTAGACCTATGAATTTTATAAAGTTGTATTGTGGATTGTATCAAGACTAGATTGGTTGTGAAGGCTAAGACCTTGAAAATGTAGTTGTTGTGATGGTGGTGGTGGAGGTGATGATGATGATAACAACAATGATGACCACACTGACAATGTCCAGATATTCTGTGTATTGTATAAATCCAAAATAAGCTTCGCAGCTGTGTTCTCTTATCCTTATCCTGAGCCAGACACGTGCAGTCCACACCAACCAGTCCTATTGGTTTATGACCAATTTTAATACTGCCAGCATCCTAAAACCTACATTCAGGTCGTCAAAGTAGTCTCTTTCTGCAGGCATTCCATCAAAACCCTATATGCATGTTTCTTCTCTCATACATTTCCCTTCTGCTGTCCATCTCACCCTCCTCCTTTGGATCCAGTAATATTTGGAGAGTTGTTCTAATTGTGATGCTCTTCAATACGCAGTTTTTCAGAGCTCCTGTTACTTCCACATACATTAAGTATTCTCCAGCGCCCTCATCCACACATCTTGTCTATGCTCTTCTCTCAGTGTCAGAGCCCAAATTCCATACTCATACCATATAATATGGTAAATGTATAGTTTGTATATTTTAATATTTCTGTCTTAGAAAACAGGAACAAAATTATGGGTAGCTTTCCATAAATTTAACTATTTTTAAATTATTTTAAATTCATTTTTGATATGTTAGTGTGGTTCCCAGATGTTCCAACTTCGCCACATTTTCATAGACTCTATGTTGTGATTCTTTCTCACATTAGGTTAATGAGAAATGAACATATACTTGGTGTTCAAAACATCTTCTTCTAAAAAACTTCCTCATTAAGGACTAACAACTTTTGTACATATTTCTTTATAGTACAGACAGTCCTTTTAATTTTGCTCCTAGAAGCCTCTTGCTTTAACATTGACAAATATCAGTAACCAAAGGCTTAATGACCATTGCTCAGAGATGAATTAACATAGCTCTCTTGCTATGCAGTGAGATCATTTAAGACCTTTATGTCATGGGAAACACTTAAGAAGGCTTATTATGCCTATTTTCATCCTATTATGAACTATGGATTAACATTTTTGTGAAACTCTCCACATAATGCAAACATTTCTAAGATAGAAAAGAACATAATTAGAATTACTACATAGAAGTACAGACTCATGTAGAGATTTACCTATGAATTTAAAAACTCTACCTCTTCAATCACAATATATGCTGTCACTTCTTTTATTTGTGGTTAACAACAAAAATAAATTCCCATTAAATTCCAATGTCTATAATGCAAGTACTAGACAAAAATGTAACTTTCGCCATTATTCATCACATTTGTTACTATAACAAAAAGGAGTCTGCTCGACTGGTATGAAAGTGTTTGACAGTCTCCCACAAAACATAAAAAATTTAATTGATAACCCTAAAGAATTATTTACATGCTCATTCCTTCTACTTCATGGACAGATACTTTAATGGAAATAGAGATTGATAAACTAAGCTAAATAAGTTTAAGTTAATTGTTTGTACCAGCAACTACTTTATATATGTAAAATTTTCTTTACTTATTCTACATCCAAGGTATTAACGTGTTTTGAATTCATAGAATGTAAATAAATTCAACTTGAAATTTCCCAGGCAGGTGACAGAATTTTTAATGGCCAGTTTCTCCAGAATGTTAATTAATTCTAACCTGAAGAAATGTACCATTATACTTTGTTTCATTCTGTATTTCAGTTTTCAGGAATACACACCCAGCATTCGTGTTATTGTATTTATTTTGTTGGTCAGTGAAGACCAGCGGTTGACATATGCCATTCACTTGCAGTCGCTCCAGAAATAGAATATTCTGGAACACAGCACAAAAGCAATGGTAATACACTGTCTCCATATTTCAGGCCATTCAGCATTGGAAGTGCATCAGACAACTCTGTCTGTATTACACTACAGTTTTCATTCAAGGATATTTTACTTAAACAAAACAGTGTCATTTGTGCACCAAACTCTGTAAGAATTTAAGAATGTTAAGTTCAACTCCTTACTGAAGCACACTTTTTTTTTCTGAATTTTGTAAATAAGTGTTGGAAAGGTATATTGTATTTCCATCGTTTTTCAAATATCTGATGGATGCAGAATACAAAACATGTTGTCCCTCAAGGATTCTTCCTTGATCCAATGCTTTTTTAAATTTCCATTAACGACCTGCCTAAAATTTAAAATGATAAATCTAAAATTGTCCTCTTTGCAGACAAAACTAACAAAATCACTACTAGGCCCAACATTACGAACTTTAAAAATGTGTAATTAAGGTATTTCAAGATATAAATAGCTGGTTTAATACCAATTTATCATTGAATACTGACAAGACACACTTTAGGCAATTTGTAACTAAAAATAGTTCCTTAATTGATGTGTACATTACTTATGAAACCAAGAAAAATAGCTAATATTTATAATACAAAAATTTCTTGGAATAACACTGGACAATACACTCCCTTGGAGGACCCATATAGATATGATTATTCCAAAATTGAGTTCAGCATGTTCTGCGATTAGAGCAGTTAGACCTTTCTTGCCCCAAGAATCAATGAAGATTTATTATTCCTACTTCCACTCAATTATGATGTATGGAATAATATTTTGGGGAAACTCATATTGTAGTATTAATACTTTTATATTGCAAAAAAAATACCATTATAATCATTATGGGGATTAGAAATTACAATCCCAATACATATTATCACTTTCATTTTTTGTGATTCACAGCAAATATTATTTTCATCTAAATTCTGAGATACATGGCATCAATACTAGAACTATATCTAATCTACATCAGCCACTACCTCATTTGAGAACCTACCAAAAAGGAACATATTATTTCAGAATTAAGGTGTTCAGTAGTTGGCCAACATAGATAAAGGATTTGTCCCATAATACAAAACTGTTTCAATCAACTTTAAAAAGTTATTTGTACTTTCAATTGTTTTAATACTATAGAGGAATATTTTAATTATAATAGAAATCAAAACCCTTAATAGTGACATGTAATTGTGTATGCACATTTCAATGGACTATAACACTTACTTATTTTTAAGTAATGAGACATTTATGGTTACATACGCACAATCTTAATAACTAGACCGATTTTGAATTTTTCATTTAATTATATGGGAACACTGATGTTAAAATACTGTACTCATCTCCCTCAAAGTTATACTATGGTATACATAATGACTAGTTGTATGTGTTATACAGAATCATTACATATATATTTGACAATTTTTAACATCCAAGGGCTTTGTTGACCATTATAGATAAAGGCATTTGAAAAATATATCATAAGTTGTGGATCTGTTACATCAGGACCTACACTGATACATTTGTAGTTATCTTTGAGAAAAGAATGTTGAATACAGTTCTTTTCATAGTGGATACAAATGACATGCCTCAGTGTTTATTACAACCAGATTTATCGCCGTTCTTATAAATAGGTATATAAAAGACAAGATGTTTACTAGGGCTTCCTACAAGTTGCCAGAAAAAACCGTACAGTCAGTATATATCAACAGCCTTATATTTTTAAGGTTCACCTGTCTTACGATGCTGGATATCATTATGTGACACAGCAGATGGCTTAAATTTTCCCCATGTAAAACTCCACTTACCTATTTGATTTCTCTTGTGAATGGCACCCCTTCATCTACAATTATATACACACACAAGTATAGTGTAGTTTGTTCAGTATACGCATAATGTGGCCTGTAGCTCCAACAGAGTTTCCAGTTTCCTCATGGAAATATTTCAATCAAGGCTGGAGATCATCCTACACAGTGTTCAAAATGACAAATCAGGAGCAAGTATGAATGGCATGTGTGAAAAATGTATGTTTGTATCTCCATATTTTACCAGTTGTATTTAAAAAAAAAATTGTGTATATGCATTTTCTCTCCTCAGTGTGTTAAATATATATAATCGGTTGGTATGCATATTGCTTTCTTTAAGGAAAACTAGGTTCCAGTACTGACAAAGGAAAAATACACATTCTAATCCCACTTTTCTTCATTTTATGTATAAAGAAGGCTGCTGGTATTGTGTACCAAAGTACACATCCATAAAAAAAAGCACCAGGTATGCAAGTGACTTCAAGAAGAGTTATTGCATGTTAAGATTCTTCACATTTTTGTTGCAGGAATGATAAAGCTTTATGTGAACAACTTATTCCTTCAGGACAGAGATCTGCGAACAATATCAGGTGTTTTGTCTACAAGAGACAGTAAGAAACCCACAGCACCACCTTGGGTCCCACAATCCACAAGCAGTACAGACATACTAATTAAACCTCTGGAACCTAGGCTGCTTCCACAGGTGTGTAAAGAAAATAACCATTAATGCTTCACACAACACTTTGGTCATTTCTTTCCTGCCATGGAACAACATATACAACATTATGGTACCCTGGTGATGATCGGTAGTTCTTATTCCTTAAACATTTGCATTTTGGTTGGGTCACCCTGCAAGTAACTTTCTCCAAGTATCTCTCTTTTGAGACTTCATCGTCCTTAATTTCTTCCTTCCTTTTGTGTAACACTGATCCTAACCTGCTCTTCCCACCTTGATCCTCCTCTGGGCGAGTTTCTTTTAGTTTCACATTTAAATTAATCTTTTGATCCTACTGCATCTATTCTCATCTGTTGGCAAAATATGTCCATAGAATACAATCGTGTACTGTCTGTGTAAACTTTATCTTTTCACTCCTAGGTGAGGCTCTTCAACAGATCTTTCAATACCAAAGATAAGAAAACTCCTATTTGCTTCAAGTATATCATTTTACCACTCTTCATTATTCATGTGATGCTTGAATATTAGTAGTTATGAATAAATATGTTACTATAAAAAAATGCTACCTCATTGTTTCTACATTTCCTCAGTCCAACTTTTGAACCAGATTATCAATTTTCACAAAATTTGGTATATAGTTTGTGTCCCAGATGAATACCTCAAAATCACACTTTTCATTTCCAACAATTAGTAGTATCTACATGGTGGATATACACAGTTCTGGGGTAGGTGATAGACTAGCATGAACTGTTTGTGGTAATTCTTTTGTAGAATGTAAAAGTACAAAATGGCAGGTGTGAAAGAACTTTCTTCAGATAACTCAAGAACCACTTGATCTTGGCATGTTTCCCTATGGAGACAGATTAAAAACATACACAGACAGTACACAAGCAATACTGATTGTTAGTTAACAATTGTAAAGGTGGGAGTGATGTAAATATTTAAAGTTTATCCACGTTTGCACATTAGGGACTAAACAAAAGCACTGTAAATCATTCCTTTCTGTTGATTTAACCTACAATGAATTGTGGAAATATGGGAATCACACAAACTGTAACCAACAAATGGGAGATTTTTAGAGCAATATGGATTCAGCCTAAGATGTCAATTACAACTGGAACATAAGCACTACTTGTGACTCCTTATCAGACATAGGGGCAATTTGACCTGCGTATCGTTATACTAAAAAAAATTCAACATGTACACCAACAGTAAGACAGAAAATAGTAATAAGCTTATTAAATCAATTTATAATCTACTATTACACTGAATGATTGTAATCCCTCTAATTATAAATGCTCAGGGATCATTTTTCATACTGCACATATTCATTTTCTTTCATTTATTGTTTCATGAAACCAAAATTTTTAATTTGTACTCAAGCTGAATCAATCCTTAAGGTCACTCACAGTTTTAAAATCTTTTTCTTGAGGAATTCTGTGCATTTAGGAGTGGAGAACACACACTTTAACATTGTTTTCTGAAGTTTTTTTTGTGCAATCGTATAAAATGTAGTAACATTACATAACTTGTTTTAGTTGATGGCAGCTCTACTCACTTGCTGGGTGAATCTTGCCAGTGGTGCTAGCCTTGGTTATGCAACCCCTGCTCTCCCATCGTTACAGCAACCGAACTCAAGATTACACATTACAGAGAGTCAAGGATCATGGGTAGCTGGTCTTGTAATGCTAGGAGCACTGGCTGGAGGAGTGCTAGCAGGACCATGCATTTCCCTAGGTCGTCGGCGTGCACTGTGGCTTGTGGCACCACCACTCACACTTGCATGGGTGCTCATAGCACTTGCTCCAAATGTGTGGTTCCTGTATATAGCCCATTTCATCTTGGGCATGTGTCTGGGCATCATTTCAGATGCATCTCAAATTTACGTCAGTGAAACAGCATCAGCACAATGGCGCGGAGCTCTTGGTTGCATTCCAGTCCTCATGTTCAATGTGGGAATTCTCACATGTTACACTGCAGGGGCATGGCTTGACTGGCAGGACCTGGCTTTCTTTGGTGGTGGACTCACACTGCCAGCACTTCTGTTCCCCATTGTAGTGCCAGAGTCTCCAAGTTATCTGGTGGCACAGGGGCATATGGAAGAGGCAATTGCAGCTCTCCACTGGCTTCGTGGTGCTACATATGATATCACTTCTGAATATCATGTAAGGCGGGCAGTGTTTCATAACTCAAATGTAATACTATCGCATTTATCACATTGAATCATGTGTGATTTTTCAGTTATGTGTATGCATGTGTGTGTGTGTGTGTGTGTGTGTGGACAGCTATCTTTGTGAATGAACAAATTAAGTTGATATAATTCTTCATACTCCAACATGTCTTTTCATTATCCATAATTACTTTTATTACATATTATTATGCATAAAAAACTTAATGTACTAATAATATTTTTGGCTTACGTAATAACTGACAAATGTGACATGTAAGTAAATAAAATATGTTATAAAACAAAAATGTTAAGGCAGAAACAATTTGACACAAAAAGAGTAGCACAAACCTATGAGACAATACATAAAGCATGAAAAATATTTTAGAGGTACTAGTATACATTGTGGGCACTATTATATTTGTTAAAAATGGAGTTCAATTCCAGATACTGTGACAACCTATACTCACTTTGTGGTATGCCAGTTTAAAACTATGAGTTGAAGTAAAATAGTGATTAGGATTAGGGCATAAAATTTACCATAATGAGATGCACATCATCTTTCATTTCTTATCACATAAATGAATGTGGCAATGTGTCAGCAAAAAACAAAAAATGATTCTCTATGTGCAATAATGTAGTAAAATTAGTGGTGACAATACGGGCAGTACATCTTAAAACATCCCAGGCTCCTGAAAAATGGGTATCGGGTCTTTCCCGTGGGTAAAGTGCGGCTGACCACTCACCCCCTTCTAGTGCCGCAGTCATGGAAGAGTAGAGCTATACCTCTACGAACCTTCTGGGCCACAAAGGGCCACTAACGGAATCACTTTACCTTACATCTTAAAACATGCCACAACTGCTTACTCCCAACTATTTATAGAGCACTGTTTATAATTAAACTTCCATTTCATTCAGCACTAACATCTGAAAGGCATCAAGTTAAAAATGTGGTCAACTCCCAAAATTCCAGAACAAGAGACATAAAAGTCACATTCACACAGAAACTGATCAAGTCACCTTACTTTTACTTGTATGAAAAATACAACAAAATTAATGATACTTGTAATAAATCACTTTGTAGTCACATGAAATTTTTGGTCCATTAGGTCCTATTTCTAACAGATATTGTGGTCACTGAAATGGCAAGTGCTATGTATCAGTCACTTACGACCACAGAAAACATGTGAATAAAGATTAGCTGTTGTTCTGGACATGACACAAGACATCTTACGTGAAAGGTAGAACAATAAATGAGTATGTTTAAAAAATGGCATTGAGAAAAATATTTGGGCCAATGAGAGAGAAATAACATAAGGCCAGAGAAAAATGCATTAATAAGACTTATCAGAATTTTACTTTCCATCAAAGATTACTAGAGCTGTCAAATTGAGAATGGTACGTGAGTGGAGAATATATATATGGTTGAATGAATAGTATTAAAATGGATCATAAAGAAACAGAGAATAGAGTATGGAGTTGGTTCACCCTGTTTAGGATAGGGCCCAGTGGCAGGATCTAGTTAACATGGTAATAAACTCTCAGGTTCCATACACATTGTACATTGACAACTCTAAGATAATTCACCCAACTGCAACTAGCAACTGTAAAATGTTCACACACAATAGTCCATCACGTGTATGCCACTGGCAATGGTTGTTGCAGTGTACTTATATGAATTAATTGCAGTAACACTGAGGCATTTATTCCAAAACTTGGATTTTATTCCACATGGGTATTTTATACACAGAGTGGGCCGGGTAGCTCAGTTGGTATAGTGCCTGACTAAGGGCTGAATGGTCCGGGATCGAATCCCGGTGAGGACGAGATTTTCCACCCGTCCAGACTGGCCCTGGGGCCCACCCAGCCTCCTTCCCAGAGGTAAAATGTGGTCAGGGTGTGCTGCTGACCACTCATCCCTTCTAGTGCCGCAGTCATTGAAGAGTAGAGCTATACCTTTACCCACCAACTGGGCCACAGCGGGCTTGTAACAGGAAAACTTTTTGTTTTATAAAGAGAATATCAAATATCCTTATAGCTTAAAGTCTATAAATAAACATTCAGCAATGAAGTACAAAGTATGTGGCATAAAGTAAAATATGTTAAATTCAGAAGCATATGGAAAACAATGTTCACATTACAAACAATGTTGTTCAGGAGATGCTGCACTGTGAAAAAGGTCCTGGGGTGCTGGAAAGACTGAAGCGGCTCTGTGACCATGAAATCGTAAGACCATTACTCCTAACTGGGGCCATCCGTGCTCTCAGCAGGTTCTGTGGACTGCGTGCTATTCTCTGCTACACACAAACCATCCTCCTCAGCTCTCAATCTAGTCTTGATGTTGAAGTGTCAACAATCATCATTGGAGGTGTGCAGCTTATTGCAACATTCATAGCATGTGGGCTGCTTGACAGACTTGGCAGGCGTAAGCTGTTAATAGCTTCTCAGGTGTGTATTTGTAGAGCTGGTCCATGACTCTGTGACTGCTACTCAACTGATTTATTTACAGTTTGTGTAATGACACTGACAGTCGCTCAGACAGTACAGAACTAAATGGTATGATGATCAGACAACAGTTAAACGAAAAGAATGTGAAAGAAGTGGCCATGGCCTAATATCAGGTATGATCCTGGCATCTGTCTGGAGGCACTGGACTAGAATATATATGGAGGGTCAATTGACAATTGATGGATAAATTGAAATAAATGTGTATTTGTCCTAGGACAAAACTTAAGCCGATAAAGTGCATCTTGAAAGTAATGATGATGATATTGGTAAGTACACTGCATGCATGAAATGAGCATTCCATGTACACAATGTACCACTCCACCATTTTTGTGGATAGAACAGTAAAAACAAGAAGTAACTCAGATGAAACCAAGATTCAAACACATAAGGAGTGCTGACTACTACATTTTAACATTTAGTCTCTGAAACAGTCTTATGCAACGCTAGCTTCACACATTTAGCATTAAACATTTTCTGTTACAGGGTGTAATGGGATTGTCGCTGGTAGGTCTTGCCTATTATCACTATTACCATGAGGATCTCAGAAGCACTCGTGGAAACCTTGTTGGTTGGCTTCCTGTAGTAGCCATTATGGTGTACATTGTAGCAAGTTCAGTTGGGTTGGGTCCAGTCTCTGGAATAATTATTGGTGAACTTGTACCTCAGCAGCACAGAAGTATTGCCAGCTCCATCACTGGTGCAGTCAGCTGGCTTAGTGCTTTCATAGTGACAAAAACATTCCTGGATTTAAAATCAGCTCTAAATCTTCATGGTGCACTGTGGCTTTATGGGAGTGTCTGTCTTACTGGTGTACTATTTGTGTACTTTTCTCTCCCAGAGACTCGTGGTATCTCACAGTACAATATTGAGATACTCTTTACAGCAAAAAGAGATAACAATAATGGCCTAACTGAAACAAAAATGGGTCAAAGTAAGTCTCGAATGGTTTTGCAAGTGCCCACTGATAAAGCAAGTATCTGCGATGAATGCTCAACATACACCAGCAACATGAGCAGTCCAGATGATAATTCTGTGTGATATCTTCAATTCCATTTGTGTTAATGGTAACATAACTGGTGACATACCATATTGTATTCCTTTGTCATTCTGTTTTAAATACCAAAACTAGAAGACAAAAATACGCAAAGTTGCAAGACAAAGTGACCAATGCCTGTGATGTCACAAATTACTGCAATTTGTGTTGTCATCTATGTAAATTTTGAACTGTGTAAACTTTTCAGGAATCATGCTGTACGGAGATGTACCTGAAATATCAAGTTACAAATGTATGCATATGGTACTTCAATATGTTACATGGAAGTTGTACATTAATAGGCTTCTGCTTGGGTACATGTTGTACTGACCTATGTTCCCATGAATCGCACTGTGATGAACTGTACTGTGATGTACACAATTCTTACCTTGCCAAATGAACATGTTCCTTGAAAACTGTCTGTTACATTACAATTAATTAGAGAAAAACTTTAATTTAAAAGCAATAATCAAAGACAGAGTCATATGAGACAATACATTCATACTGTATACAAATACAGTAATAATGACAAATGTAGATATATACACAGTGCACACATACATGAATGTTCGGAATTCATGATGGAGGAAAATATGGTCAAATTTTGACATATGCTAACAGCTCACAAAAATGGCAAACTTCATAAGTACAGAGCACAACCACTAATACAATTAAATAACTTGCAATTGCATCTACAGATGGTGGGAACGCAGGGTCAGAAAATCTGCAATTACTGAATTTTCACATCAATGCATTTAAACAATTAATATCCCTTTTTTTGGAATATATATGAATTTTCACTACATGAAATACATTATGAGTGATTCATGATTTATGCCCTAGTTGTGTTCCTGAGAAAATGGGCAAAAATTGAAAAGCCATAAATCAAACATGAGAGTCCAATAAGAAATAATAAAACACATTAGGGTAAGAAAAAATGAGACCAATGACAGCCTCTTCACACACACACACAAATACCCTACACTACATACTTATTACATAATTATTGTTACTGATGATAATAATAAATAGATAAACAATTAATATTAATTCTTAGCTTGTGTATATTGGAAGCAGATTTAAACAACATGCTTACACGTATGTTAAATGCTGGATAAATGATTTCCATAGCACTATCACAAACTCTTGGTCACGCCAAAAAAGCAAGGTAGATATCAATGTGTTCACCTTTTAAAATCCATTTATTATATTTCTCTTCAATACTGACTGTTATTTGCTGTTTTTTCCATTGGGGTGGCTATCAGAGATGCAGATTTATGTTTCCCACTCATTTTTATACCGTTAAATAAAGGCACATAAGCTCACTACAGATGATCACTATGATCTAACCAATGAGAAGATGGTGACTGAGCAGTTTACTGTGAGTGCATTGCCTTCCAGCCTTGTTCTACACCACGAGTTTCATACACTCGGGGCAATAATATAGTGTGCAGTTAGCCAGAAAGTGTTCATCAAAAATGAGGAGGGTGTTAACTGAAAAGTGGTATAAATTTTCAAGGAGCATTAGAAGAAAAAGACATAAAATATGTGGATGTAAAACAAATTCCATATGTCATTAAATACTCATAAAATGTTAAGTGCACAGTAACTTAAAAACAAACATGCTTTCAGACATAAGGTGCTTCACGTTAAAGAGTTTTAATTGTGCTTCATGTTAAAGCGTTCTAACTGTTGAAATTAACAGACTCTGAGCAAGCAGCTACAATAGCCCAGTTTGCTTGGACATTTTGACACTTGGTGATTTGTTCCTGCAAAAGCTACTTGCTTAAAAAATATGAGTATGTGAACCATCTAAAATATATTTTTCTTGAGAATTCAATCACAAGTTATAATATTTTGAAGTTAAACATTTACAGCTGGATTTTCACAAGGGTGTTCTCTTCTGAAAGCACAGGAAGCAAATGTCAACTTAATATAAATAGAAGAGATTACAAAATATCTGCAGAACATAGCCCATAACAACATATTATGAACCTCTCTTGAACAGTATCTAAGTAAAGTTGTTCATGTGCACACCATGAAGTCATATGGTACAGTAGAAGCACAGCTGCACGCATTCTTAACTTTTGTATTTGATGAAGGCCAGTAGTCAGCTCCATGCCATGGTCCCTACATCAAAGGGGAACAGCCCTGACTACACACTGAACAGGCAGCTGGGCGAGTCCAAAATTGGTATGGATGCTTCAAGAAGACAGGAATCTCTACCCTTGTCAGTTGCAGCCTGTATAATTGACCCTATACCTGATAACTCTTGAAAGATAGCACAGTTAATTAACCGATTTACGCTTATAAAGAAACCAGACTTCTAGGAACATGATAATGAACCACTGTTTCAGATTTCAGCAGCATCTTATTTGCTGCTGAATAAGCATCAACTTCTCAGGAAAGACCTTGTACTACATAGTTAGTCAATTCATACTTTTACTTAAAACGATGTCTGAGAATTTATGTCCCATACTGTCTACTACAATCGTACACAAATTCATTCCTACTGCCTGATAACATGTCAGATATAAATCAAATTTTGCAGCCATACTGTATTTATATTCTTTCATGTGCAAACAAGTTCTTCTTACAAATTTCACAGAGGTGTTTATTACATTATCTCCAAACCAAACTTCACAAGCATAACCACAATGGACTATTAGTTAATGATATCATATGGAAAAACAGACACAGATTTCTTTATGATTCCATGTTACGTCACATTACACAAACTTATTATAACAAAAATTACATAATTTTTTTTAAAAATCTGACACCACAAGTAAATTGAGGGTCTTATATATACTGGCACTGGTATGCCTTGTATCTAAAAAATGCACATTCTGACTGTACTGATACCACCGGAGGTACGTAATTACAATGTACAAAGATAGAATGTCCCCGTATGGCATGAAGCTCATACAAGAGTCTGTCAGCTGGTTCAAAAGTTTATTGTCGGGAGGGAGAAACAGTTACATCTGGACAAGGTCGCAAATCAACAAAACAGAATAACATATATGACAAACGTAACAACCAATTGGCTGACATTATGTATCATTAACTTCACTAGATAAAGATTTAAGCTGTCTGAACATTTCTAACTAGGAATATTAATGTTCTTCCATTAATACTCCACATTAGCCACACTTTGCCTACCTATTACAATATGAATGAAAGTTTAATTAGTAACAAAACACTGGAATAAGTGTTTCCTTAAACAAACATATATGCAGAATAAACATGGCGTCATACCAGAATCCAAAATAATATAAACCACACTTTCAAATTATTATTGTTGTTGTTGTATGTTTAAGACATACAAGAATAAAAATTCATAAAAGTAACCAACCTTTTTATATTGTACACCATTTTAAACAAAATATGACACTGCTGAATACGGATTCCGAAGAGACCAAGCGTATGCAGGAGAGATTTGGTGTTTTGAGTTTGTCAGAAAAGGGATGATACAGAGAATTAAGAAAGCTTTGTTATAAAATGATCCACCTGGACAGATATATAAATTGTCTAAGACGAAGACAACAATGATGATGAGGAGGAGGAGGAAGGGATGGGAAATTGAGTGTTAATGTAATACCTACCTGTGCAGTCACTTTATATAATTCAGATGCCATGTGAACCTCACTAATTAAGAACAATGCAAGATGGGTATTGTAACAGAGAAACCTAAAACAGCAGGCTGTCAATGGTCCCACAAATATACCAGCAATTCTAAGGACCTATTATTTATTTGTTCCATGTTAGTAATACCTCACAAGCCTGATTACATTGCTCTCATCACATTCATGTATACTGAACCCATTAGCAAATATAGATACTTTTTAATTAAAAAATAAAATAGAAACATTAGTGTACTTGAATTTCAAATTGTTTCAGTAAGTTATTTCAATACAATGGGGCCAATTCCCCACATTACAAAGAAATAAAGAAAGGTAGTACATTTAAAATAAGATTATAAATTAAGTGTAAATAATCAGCACTATCATTTTGTAACATCATGAATACAAATCTGGAAATAATTTACAGAGCAAAGATAGGAACATATGAGTCTAAAATCCACACACAACAAAGCTTAAAGTAATAGCAGTAATCTTACACTGTACATTATTCTTACACAGTACAAACATGGAGAAGAGTTATTTCAAGATACTGTAAATATTGTACAAATAGATGAGAACTTGTCAAATGATGTGTCAAAATACTAATGAAGGCCTTTTTGGAAATGCAAGAGGACTGTGGGTCCTATAGTAAGGAGGTATTTCAGTTTACCAGTACTCTTTTTCCCATCTTTTAATGCCATATGCCACACAGATATATAACACTGTACCACCGACGACACTATCTGCAACTTCGGAAATATGTAAGGATGCAAGATGGCACCTCACCTTAATTACATGTTAACAGAATGTCAACACAGTACATCTCCTTCATGTCACTTCTCTCTAAGTGAAAGCTGTAACACCCGCTCCAGTGTTTCTTCTTCCTGTCTCCTTTGCCGTTCTTCCTCCTCACATTCACGCTGTGACAGGACTAAAGCCATCCGGAGATCGTGATCAGATACTATGAGGCTATCTGGAGAATCAGCTTCCCCACCCTCAGGACTAGTACGATGAGCAGAAGGGGAGCCACTGTCTAGGGAATTAGTGGTGAGGTTCTCTTGGTACAGGGCTAAGCTGGCCTGGATTGCCCTACATAGCATAAATACAGTGTGTTTACACCTGTGCTGGTTTAACACAGAACTATTTTGTGAGGCAAACATTACACAAGGTCTGAAAGTAAAAACACCACAAGAATAAGTGGCCATACTACATATACAGTTGCATGGGCCTGAGTTAGAAATGGATGGCAATTGGATCCTTCTGACAGCTTACAAATGCAAGATGGTGAATAAATAAAGATTCAGGACAAGGTCAACTAGACATAAATCTACTCCTGCAAAGCTGGCCAAGTGGTAACTACCGCACTGCATGAAGTCAGAAATTAAAGTTGCAGATCTTAATGAGCTGTAAATTTTGTCATGTACCAGTTCTTTCCAGAGTCAGTGTTCCTGAGAATAAAGATGCAGCTTCATGTACATTAGGTTTAAATTGGACCAATTGCAACTTACATGAGATGTGTTTGAGAAATTCCTGTGTAGTTGCCCAGTAACAAATTTCAAACTCATTCACTACTGGAAATGGTACATGCATAAGAGACAGGTGGACAGGGACAAGACTACATGTTCTCTGTGTCCAGAGAAGACACAGTCAAAGGCTTTTTCATTAAATTATTTATAATTACCTTCAATTTCTGGTTATACTACGGCATAGGATATGTATATTACACAACACAATCACTACAGGTAACTGGGGGGGGTACTATATTAAAGTACTTAAGGGAATAAATTTCTTCTTCCTCTTTTCTCTTCTAGTCTGTTCGAACAAAGAGAAGGAATAAGTGACACTACTTCTGATCATAAGAATAAAAACAAGCTTCATTTATAAGTACACATACGGGTTTTATTTAATTGAAAAACCCAATTTACCAATACGTAGATAAATCAGTTCTAGCACTTCTTTAATTTTGTGTAGCTAAACAGAAAATGAAGAAATACCTGCAAATTAATGTACACTAATATGCATATTCAATGCCCAGTCACATGAAATTTACTATCCATGTAATGTATCCTTTCTTAAAAAGCCAGGTTTTCAGCTAAAAAATGTAATAAATATAATTCATTTAATGATGCTCCGAATTCACACACAACTTCAAAACTAGGCTGACCTTTACTCAGAGCTTAAACTGCTCTCTGCTGTGTATGACTAAAAAAGAAAGCACATAAGAAAAATATGTGCAAACTGCCATGAGGACAATGGATAAAAGATTGTCATTGTGCATGGGTCAAGAGTCACCCACTTCTTGTACTTTAATCTGAGTATTAATGGTGAAACAGTTTAACTGGAAAAGGGTGTCCTGGTACAGTCCACAACCTTCCAAACATGTTCTGGCATTTGCAACAAGAATGAAGAAAACAACATGTCCAGTATATTAGCAGGTGAACACAGTGTATATCTTGGGCTACAACCATAGTCAAAGTAAACTATATACCCAGTGGTGGTGATGATGCACTGCTGTAAATTACTGTCTTGGATATGCTCAGTCACAGCAGCATTAACTGTAATTTGAAAATTCAAGTACATGTATACAAAATAATTTCACAAAAACAGCAGGAAATGGGAACATCAGAATAATGCTTCAATGGGGCCAGGATGCAGTCTCCAAAATGACCTATCCTGCTAAAACCAGAACACAAGGTGAGACCATTAATACAAACACAATCATGATGGAATGGCCATTTCCTGCTTCTGTGCCTCTTACCCTAGTCACTGGCTGCACATGTAACTCATCTATGGACTGCATCAGACATGAAAGCTTACATGTCAAACAGCAAAGCAAACAAAAAAGTCTACTTTAATAATGAAACAAGAACAAAGAATTTAAAACTTTACACCTTCCTGGCTTCTTTACGCAAAGGACATTATTCCACAAGATGCCACTCTCAAACACTCGCAAAAACACTGCAAGGCAAACAATACTGAAAGTTTAACAAAATCTGTCAGATAATGTGCATGTTGTGTAGGTTTAAAGAATACTGTCACAGCAAAATGGCAGGTTAGGGGGGAAAGTGTATCATAGGACTGGCTTCAACTATAATATCATCCATAGAATTTACCTTTGTAGCTGTTCTTCTTCTGCATGAATGCTGGGAGTGTTTGGTCGTGATGGTCGCTGGGCTCGCAGAGCTTCCCAGATATCAACCTGTGTATGAGATATAACAGGATTTATCTATATGTAGTGAAGCTGCCTGTTCCAGGTTTGACACTGGGAACAGGCTTTCCTGAGATGTACAATTTTATTTAAAACTCGTACATATTTTTTTTTATAAAGCTTTACATTGGCAAGTCAACATCCATTCTGTTCACTCTGTGAATTCCTGCCTTGGTCATGGGGATCAAGTGACAGAATGGGTGTCAACTGGCCAAGAGAGTAACTGATATTTGTGATGTGGCGCATTTTAGCCAATCAGCTTCGACGCTGCAATCAGGCAGTACTGGCCTGGCTTTAATTTTGGGCAAAACGTGATTTAAGAAAGACAAGAAAACGTTCACCATGTGACTCTTTTTGAAGTATCAAGAAAGCAAGAAGGATGTAAGTGTGTGTGCTCTAGTAGAACATCAAGTGATTTGACTACAATCAAAGAGGATGTTTTCAGCAACTTCAATTTCATGTATCTTCCCTGTTGTCTCCATCCCCCCCCCCCCAATATTTCCTATGAGGTTGGAGGATCACTAAAGGGCTGGGTACAGTAGAGAACTGCATAAGTTATGATTGCTTCAAAATGTCAATCCGTAATTACTGAGGAATATTCCCTCTACCATGGAAAAAAAGATAATCATCTGCTACACCCTTTACACCTAAACTTTATCTCCTGTTTCCCAACTAAACTTAAGCAGGCTACTTGGAGAATTATCCAGTTCTCACAGTCAGTCACAATGTTCTCTGTGACTTCTCTTACACTTTAAATTCTATATTTCATGCACTTAACATTTTGCATATGTCATACCAAAGAACTCTGCATTAACCCTCATACATTTTCAAATTACTAACAAGGAAATATATTGTGGATAGAAACTTTTTAAAAATATAGAAATGAATATCCATAAATTATCTACACAGTGCAATGGACACAAAACCATCCGAATAAGAGATTCTTGAAAGCAAACTAGTGCTCTGACAAGTAAAGAAATACACTCAAGTGAAAGCAAATATAAGTGGGCAAAAAAGGATATGCACATTCTCTAATTTAGATTTAATCAGGATGTGCAGACATATGGATTAGCATGGCTTCAGAATATCCATAAAATGTTGCTGTTTGGCTAACACATAAACCTTCCAGATTAAATAAAGTGAAGTGAGCTATCCATACTTGCAACAGTTACAGTGTTATGAACTAAGCAGAGGGAGGTAATGTTTGAAAAGTTTGTAAAATTCTTGTCACTGGGGAATTGCATGATCCACAGTGATCATTACCAATCTGTGTTCTGAACCAAATTTAATAATATTCATTAAAACTGTCAAAATGTGCCTAAGTAGCACTCCCTGCTGCATATCAATCAGATGGAAGGGAATTTATGAATCAGACGTATACTGTTGAAACTTAGGTCTCTGGCAACAAAAATCAGTTATATTTGATGCATGGTGTGAAGCTCAGAAAACCAATGTCCACTATGTAACTGGTCAAGAACATGCACAATAATGGGTGACCATTTAAATCCTGGTTCTTTTGCAGAGCACACGAGGCACTTAGTTACAACTCCAAAGGATGAAAACCACTGACGTTCTAAAGATGTATCACTGACATGTAACATCAGCACATTCCAAAATGCTTTGTATTGGTACCTCATCTTTTTCACTACCAGCTTCAATAAGACTTTGTTGAATTGCAAACTGAAGGAGTTCATCTTCTTCTTCTACACTGAACTGTCGTCGAACTTCTGCACCTAAAACAAAACATATACATTTTCTTAGCTTTGCTGCAACATCATCATACAAGGAAGGCCAGCCAGTAAATCATATAAAAACATGGCAGACTTTCAATACTTGGAAGTGGGTATGATAAATCACGATCATTTCATGCTAAAATTAAGGCCACAATGAATTCAATAAATGATGATTACCACTTGGTAGAGAATTTTTAATCTCTCTGTGTTCTAGCTAAAAACCTGATAATTAAAAGAAATTATTTTTTAACTTAATTATGATCAGCTTGTTCCAAATGTTAACATATTAACTGTGTATCAGATCACATCACAGTTCTAAAGAAAAGTGGTGACCATTCTTCATACAAATGTTTCAAATACACAAAATGTATAGTGGGTGTTCTCAGAACTGGAGAATAGATTCTGCGCCCATGTGAAAATGTGAGAATATATTTTATTAGTGAATAAAATTCTAACCCCATTCAAACAACATAGTTGTTTGAAATTTCATAATAAGTGGTGTATGTGTGCATGTATCTTGCATACAAATAAAATTACAGATAAAAAAAAGTTCTTCAAAATTTTCTCATAGTAATTATTTAATGCTCCAAAAAAATTTATGTGTTGTATAATTGTGCCTGTTGCCTTACATGCCTGTGGAACTTGGTCACTCTGGAGGAGAAACAAACAAGAGGCATTTCACTCCAACTTCATTCGGCTGAGGAGCATAACTGCTACAGGCTAAATCTCACAAAGGACTACATAACTGATCAGTTATAGCACCAATGAGGGGATGTTTAATTGGCTCACTCTCCAAATCTAATCCAGCTTATTGATTGTACAATTAATTTAATACTTCTAAGTATAGGAATATATGCAATTTTTGTTAATAATATGACTCCTTATGATCACAGTTCTTCACATGCATTTTTAAAACTCTCTTATTTTGAACTAATGATGAGATTACAAACAAATACAAACAAAACTGGATCAACCACCTTGAGAGAATGGACAACACCAGACTCCCGAAACACGCCTTCAACTACAAACCTCGAGGAAGAAGAGACCGTGGACGCCCCAGGAAACGATGCCAATGTGTCAATGCTGGAACAGGTCAAACAACCTAATCCATGGAGGAAGATGATGATGATGATGATGAGATTACACTATGAAGCCCAGGGGGATAGGGAACTGCAAGAAGTGACCTACTCTCCTACAAAGTTGTCTGAAGACTGAGAAAAATAGAAAAAAAAAAATCTTTGTCAGGTTAGCCATAAATACTTACCTAATCTGGAGTAGGATGCTGGAGGAACAAAACAGCTGTCATCCACAATGCAAGAAATTCTTTCTTCTTCTGCAATTCTTGTTACTCCAGGAATTGCTTCATCCAAACCAAATATGTTACCAAATGTTATTCTAGCATTCAGTACGTGAAACAGGGGGATTTCTAAAACAGTAAAATTACAATCACAACAGAATTCAACCAACAAATCTATTTAGGATATGGTGACAGAACAGAAAAACACCTTACCTATTTTAACTGGGAATCCTGCTGGTAGCTGCATTTGAATGAAATCTTTGAGTTTGGCAAAGTGGGAACTCGAAATTGCCATTAAGTCTACAATTGGCATTATCTGCTCCTGCAAACTCAATGGGTAGTCTTCACACAGCCAAAGTGTAGCCTGCAATCACAGCATAACCTTCAACAAAGCACACACTCTTCAACTACATATTCCATTACTTTTCCACTGCACTCTGTTCAATAAATACTATGCCAAAAACTGTTTCAAATAAAATTTCCAATGTGTATATAATCCTAAATATTTCAGGCATCAACAATATAATATGATGGCAATAAAGCTGATTTTAGATGCATGTACAGTACCAGCAGTGGCATTGCCATGGCACAGATAGTTGTCAGCCTCTCACCACAGAGGCCCAGGTCTGATCCCATGCCACTCCATGTAGGCGTTATGGTCAATTAAACAGCAATGGGACAGGTCTGTCTCGAAGTATTTCAGTTTCCTTCTGTCAGCATCATTCCACCCACGGTCTGTACTAATGTCATTCACCTACCATTACTGCCACATCTAACAAATTCACTGGATGCAGCAGAGTCTTTCTTGAGGCGCTAACTGTTCCTAACTAAGTTTTCTTATATTAAACCAACTAAATACATATGTGCATTTAGTTGGTTTAGTAAAAGAAAATAAGTTGATTAAAATATAAGGAGTAAGCTATTTCAAAATAGTTCCTCGATTAGTCAACAAATTTCCTGCAATTTAAAACCCAAAGATTCATCACCAAGTTCATAACAGCCTGCCACCTGTCCCTGTCCTGAGCCAGTCCATTCAGTCCATGCCCTCCCAAGAGATTTCTTATAACATTAGCAACTGACAGTGTTCTTAAAACACATGTCATCTTCAAGAACAACACAGGTTATAGTGGACTAATGCACACCAAAATTAAGTTCATCTGAGAACTCTTGGTATGGACCACTACAACAAATTTAATGAAAATCATTAAGTACTTTCATATATAAAACACGAGAACATTCTGTGACATTTCTGATTCTTAAAACATTAACTACAAAGACCACCGTCCTCTGGTATAACCTCAAGATGAAGACAGCAGGTTCCTCCTAAATTTACATCTGACTATAAAGGCATAACATTCTAGGAGACAGTAATATTCATAAGAATAAACTGATCACACACCTCCATATTATACAATAATTTGATGCAACTCATGTGAACATAAAATATAAAACATTAATTTAAGGGGCCAAAGCAACCAGTTGACAAAGCCCGAACATGTACATATATAATTGTTGCTAGAGCCAAATGGTGGTTTAGTGAAAATCAAGTTGAAACATGCAGCTGTCACGTTTAAGAAAATGAAGTAATGTGCTCAATAAATAGTCGTACTGATAGTTTTTACCACTTGATGCCACACATAGAGCACAAGAGGATGACACATATTAAAACAATATTCATCAAATTTCCATACACTAAATTTCATCAAACTCAGACAATGGGTCTAAGCACAGTGAATCACTAAATGGCTGACTGAGCTATACCAGCTCACATCACAATTAAAGGGTTAGTATCTTTGATTACTAGACCCTGAAACTTGATAGTTGCATGCTGTCTGGACACTTCACCTCCAGACAAAGAGCCACTGAACACAATGGACAAAAGAGTGGATGGGTTACACAGCCAGCCAGGTAAAGGGAAAGAGCATATTCCACCGCTGCTAGAAATAACATCCCAGTTGTCTAATTTACCACCTGTCATTTTACTGACAGTTGTACTGAGCCATACGAACATGTTCATGAATTAACAACATCTTCATAGTCTCATTGGTTGTTCCAGATGATGATGCAAGTGAAAGCAGGTATGATGAAGTCAGTATCAGGAAATTCTGCTGAGTGTTACACATATGTTGGACCATGATGATGAGGGGGGTGGAAAAAGGCTTTAAATTTTACATTAAAAATTTATATTACCTTGAATTTTTGTATTTTTGTATTAACTTCCTTTGGACGTCCAATATCTCTTCCTTTCAGGTCCATTGCATCATCAAAATATTCCTCTGGTGTAATATTACATGGATTGCCTACATGGCTGTATTCCTCCTGCAGTAAAAACATGTAATTTAAGAGGATCATTTACAAAATTCTACATACTGAAATACAGCTGCATATAAAAAATGTAAAAGTCTTCTTTCAAGTCCACCCACATTTCATCAAATATTTTTATGCAGAACTAAAGAGAGTGCTATAAAACTGTAAAAATATGGGTGACATAACTCAAAGAAGCAATATACTCCATATATCACCATTTTATTTTAATGGAGACACTGGTGTAACAGAAGCCAAAAAACTCTGTCATTCCTCAGCAGTGATGTACAGGGTGACCCATGGGAGCCTGACATCTTTTGAATGGGTAGTACTCAGTAGGGAGGCCTGGGGGGGGGGGGGGGGTGGGGGGGGAGACATTTTTTTTTCTTGGGTGTGCCGCTTCGGTGGACAGGGGGGTTGGGCCTTTTTGCCCCCCCCTTTTTTGTGTAAAC